>Ga0207048_10100_pt1 | contig 27354 bp, 18 predicted proteins | sample Alteio_BWMinCont_65_FD_153301 | JGI IMG/M metagenome (GOLD analysis project Ga0207048, IMG submission 153301) | Enriched cells from forest soil in Barre Woods Harvard Forest LTER site, Petersham, Massachusetts, United States -... | ecosystem: Environmental > Terrestrial > Soil > Temperate forest >...
CCGCTGTTGCTCCTTGACAATTTTAGTTGTTTCCAAAGCGGCTTTGACGAATAAACCCATCATTGGTATCGCTTCCGCCCATGCCGGTGCGCTATCGAATATGAGTCGTTTCACGTCTATTTTAAGTTTCGCTTTGCCTTCCACGCCGGATTTATGCAAATGCGCGATGATTTCCGCCCATGGATGCAAGGCTTCCGCGCCGCCGACGTCAATGCCGCCGACAGGCGAAGCACACGCCGCTTCGGCGAATAAGACGGGATTCCCCGCATCCGCTGCAGATTCAACTGAACTTCGCCATTCGCTTATTAGCGCGGTTTTTCCGAGACCTGCTTCACCCGTTAAGAACAATACGCTTCCTTTTCCAGCAAGCATATTTGCATAGTGCATGTTCAATGCGGCAATTTCTTTTGCACGACCGACAAGCATATATTTAATGTGAGATAGACAAAGGATGAAAAAAAATACTTTGCGGACTTCAATTCAAGTAAAGCATGCAATATAAGCGTTTTCCTCCAATAAAAGCAAAGGAACTCACGCAAATAATTCTCAAATATGATGAGAAAAGATTATTTTTTACAAGGAGAATTTATAGTATTTTAGCGCGATAAATTTTTATAAAATGCCCGTTGCTTTAAGGATACTACTGGCAATATCAAAATCAGAGAATACCCCGACGACTCTCGCGTTAATCATTTTTACAATACCCTTATAATCAATACGGAAGGTTCCATTTTTCCATGAAATACATATATCTTTCTCTTGTGGCAATTTTCGCATTTACCTGCTCCACAGGTTATGCGCAAAACAGGGATTTTCATAGTCAGCGCATCCTTTTAGATGACGGGAATGGTCATACATTTACGATACAAACACCGACGGGAATGACTGGACCGATGACGTTTGTATTTCCAACAGTGCCTCCAGGAGAAAAACCCGGATTTGTTGACACTGGAAATGTTACTGGTCAAATGCTCTGGTGGAAAGGAAATTCATGGGAACCAACGGGTATCGGTATCGCACCGGATACGGGAGTGTATTATGTATTGATTTCAAATGGTTCGGCAATGCCAACATGGATCCCGACGACTCTTTCGGTTTCTCCGGGAAATGGATCGGGATACTCGACCGTGTATTGGGATTCCGTCGCGAAAACATATAAATCTAATCCGAATGTGAAAATACTTCCCGATGGTTCGGTGATATACATCGGAAACGGCAGCAATGCTCCTAGTGTTGCAAAACAGGGAGGGTCTTCAAATAACGGCGATGGTCCAAATAACTCTGGTTCCCAAAATGATTTGGCTGCATCTTCTTCGGGCAGTTCCATTTTTTCTTCGCCTTCAAATGCATATTCAGGAGGAAGTGGAACGCCGGTTTCAGATCAAGAAACTACCACTGCAACCGGTTCTTATGCCCAACAAGATAAGACTGGTGCTACTACGCAAGCAGCAAATCCCTATCCGTTCGGTTTCGATTCTTTTTCGTATGGGTTAAATTCTTATTCAGGTGGGACAGCGTCAATTTCGTTGGGTAACTCCGCTCTTGCGCTTGGCTCAAATTCATTCGCTGCGGGCGATTCGACGACATCGGCGGGGTATTCCGCGTTCGCGCTTGGCGATAATACCTCGGCGAACGGTCCTTATTCTACCGCGATGGGTTCGTATGTTTCGACAAATGGACACGCAGGAAGTTTTGTGTATGGCGATATATCGACAAACACAGTGATGAACTCGAACGCAAACAATCAATTTCTTGTCCGTGCAAACGGTGGTTTTGTCATTACGAATAACGGTACAGTCCCGACATCCGGCGATATTTTCGACGTCATCGATGGTTCGGGCAATAAAGATTTATATGTTGATGCCGCTGGTCAAACTCATATCGAAACGGCAAATTTTACGACAACAGGAAATATCTCCACAAATGGAACGATTTCAACAAGCAGTAATATTAGTACGACGGGAACGGGTTCGATTACGTCTGCAAATGGTTTAACCGTATCCGCTGGCGGTGCGACAATAAACGGATGTCTTACGCTCAACGGCTGCGAAACAATTAATTCCGGCGATCTCACGCTGGGGACGAATAACATTGTAAGTGTAAAAAATATTACTTCATCCGGCACAGTGTCGGCTGTAACATTATCTACATCGGGCGGTGCAACTATCGGCACGACGCTGGGTGTTGGCGGACAATCAACATTGCAAGGCGTAAACGCTGAAGCGACGAACGTAAAGAGCCTGAACGACTCAAATAATGCAACTATCGGCGGGACGTTGGGTGTTGGCGGACAATCGACGTTGCAAGGCGTGAACGCTGAGGCGACGAACGTAAAGAGCCTGAACGACTCAAATAATGCAACTATCGGCGGGACGTTGGGTGTTGGCGGACAATCGACATTGCAAGGCGTGAACGCTGAGGCGACGAACGTAAAGAGCCTGAACGACTCAAATAATGCAACTATCGGCGGTACGCTGGGTGTTGGCGGACAATCAACATTGCAAGGAGTGAATGCTGAAGCGACAAACGTAAAGAGCCTGAACGACACGAATAATGCAACTATCGGCGGTACGCTGGGTGTTGGCGGACAATCGACGTTGCAAAGCGTGAACGCCGAAGCGGTGAATGTTCACAGTTTGAACGACTCGACGACACTGGCTGTCGGTGGGCAATCAACGCTGCAAGGTGTGAACGCTGAAGCGACGAATGTAAAGAACCTGAACGACTCGAATAACGCAACAATCGGCGGTACGCTGGGTGTTGGCGGACAATCGACGTTGCAAAGCGTGAACGCCGAAGCGGTGAATGTTCACAGTTTGAACGACTCGACGACACTGGCTGTCGGTGGGCAATCAACGCTGCAAGGTGTGAACGCTGAAGCGACGAATGTAAAGAGTCTGAATGACTCGAATAATGCAACTATCGGAGGAACACTTGGTGTTGGTGGGCAATCAACGTTGCAGGGCGTGAACGCGGAGGCGACGAACGTAAATGGCTTGTACGACACGAATAGCGCAACGATCGGCGGGACGCTTACGGTTGGCGGTCAATCGACGTTACAGGGTGTGAACGCCGAAGCGACGAATGTAAAGAGCTTGAACGATTCGAATAACGCAACTGTCGGTGGTACATTGGGTGTAACAGGCACAACAACGCTTGGGGTATTAACTGCGGGAGGGACGACAATTACCGGTACGGCAAGCAGTGTAAATCCTGCGCTGACAGTTAAAGCCGGTTCCAGTTCAACGGGTGACATTATGGATGTTGAAAACAACGCCGGAAGCACAGTATATGTAAAAGTTGATAATTCCGGTAATCTGAATGTCAATACAACGCATTATGAAACATCGGGTACGGGACCATCTTTCGGTACTTATACGGGAAATATCACGACTGCATCTCTTACATCGGGCACTGATGTAGCCGGTCAAATCAGCATCACAGGCAGCGGAACCGCTGGCGCAAGTTCATTCACGGTTACGTTTCATACCGCAATGACAGGCGAAACGCCAATCGTTGTTGTAACAGCCGCAAATTCAAATGCGTCAACGACAAATCCGTATATCACAGGTGTAACCAACAGTGGGTTTACAGTCAATATGACTGTGAGCACGGCAACATCTTATTCATTGAATTATATCGTGATGCAGGTTAAGTAATTATTTTTTTCAAACGGTTTTCAGTTTTTCCAGCCCCTGCGTATATACTGCGCAGGGGCTTTTTATTACGATAATGTCTGAATTCCCAACATATATACAAGTTCATGTATACCGCTTGCGTGGCGATACGACGGAACATCTCATTTTACGGCGCGGCACCGGATGAAACGGACTATCCAGACATGATGCAGGTCGTTACAGGTGCGATAGAACCAGGAGAAAACGCTGGGCAAGCGGCGCTTCGCGAGGTGCAGGAAGAGCTTGGCGTGCATCCGCTTGAATGTTACGTCCTACCCATTATAAATTCATTTTATCATGCCCGCCGCCATACGATTGACCACAGTGCGGTGTTCGCTGCGCGCATCGGACTTGATACGAAAATAGTACTTTCAAGTGAACACTCTGAATGTTTCTGGCTAACATCAGCCGAAGCAGAAAAAAGGCTTGTCATGCCCGGACACCGGCAAGGAGTACAAATTTTATGTGATCATATTCTTGATAAAGAAAAGAAAAAATACCTGACGAGGATTGTGTAGGTGAGTGCAATGCGTGTGGTGTAGACACATTCACTCCAATGAGTTGAACATTGATTGATGAACGCGATTCGAATGTTCGATATATTTTGCGGTTTCAGGATGCTTGCGCTCAGAAAATATGCGAATCCCGTCGTCGAGAAATCTTACAGCTTCGGCAAGTTTTATGTCGCGTTCATTTCCTAGGAGCGTATTCGCGTGCGTTTCAACAAGCAACCCTGATTCGCACAGCGCAAGAGCGGCGTAATTGAGTTCGCCGCATATCTTTGCATGGGTGAAAATTTTCGGAACCAGTTCGGTTGCACGGGCAGCATCTTTATGTGTTTCCCACTCGGTTTTCAGCGCCTCAAAACATTCGCGATGCAAAATTTCTTTCTCTTGTTCGTTCAATGAATTATAGAGGGCTTGATGAAAGAGCCGATGTGTATATGTATACATCATTGTCGTTTGATTGGCAAATAATTTCGAACTGCCAGTACACCTCACGACTCCTGCGCCTTCCGCTTTACGCATTTCTTTTAATAATTCCAGCGCTTTTTTCCCTGTCATTTTGGAGAGGAGGTAGCTTGTAAATTCTACGCCTTCAACAGCGGCATACCGCAATAATTCTCTCGTCTCACTATTTAAGCGCCTCGTGCGTTCATCAACGACAGCCAGCGCGATATCAGAGACATGTAATGTTGTATCGTCATACTTTCCAATGAATGCACCGTGATTGTTTAATTGTCCATTGTTCTGCAACGTTTTGATAAACTGCGTTATGAACATTGCGTTCCCGTCTGACATTTCGTAAAGCCACCGTTCAAAAGTGACATCAGTCATATAGAGTGGAAATGTTTGTGCAAGCAATACGTTGATTGCAAACGCATCAAGAGCGTGTAATGAAAGTTCTGTACCGGCGCTGTACCGAAACACTTCATTCTTTACTTTGATGATCGGATGTCCTTTCCCGTCGTCCAATGCGGAAGCTTCGTCTGCGCGAAAAGCGACAATTATCAGAATACGCTTTGTCGCTATTTCACGCATAAGATAAAAGAGAAGGTTCGCCGACGCGGCGTCAGACCAGTGCATGTCATCTAGAAAAATTATCAAAGGTCTCGCTTGCGCAATCTTCGATAAAATAGAATCGTACTGCTGGAACGCTTGCTGTTTCCCGTTGTTCGCATTTGCAACGAGAGTTTGTCGCTGCTCTTTGACAAGCCGTGATGTTTCCAGTGCCGCATGCGCAATATCACCGACAAATGGGATTGCCCATGCCCACGTAGGAGCCGTTTCATGGATCAGTTTTTTAAAATCAATTTTTTTCTTCGCAGTATCCTGAATTTTCACGCCTTGAATTTGTGCGATTATATCAGCCCATACCTGCAAGGCTTCGACATCGGCGACGTTCATGTTTGCTGTCGGAATTGAACACACTCCTTCAACAAACAAAGGGGTATCAATCTGCTGATAATTTGCTTCAATCGTTTTCCACCACTCTCGTACGAGCGTTGTTTTGCCAAGACCCGCCTCGCCGGTAAGAAACACAATGCTGCCTTCGCCGTCAAGTGTGCGGGTCAATCGTTCATTTAAAACATTCAATTCCTGTTCACGCCCGACTAACATTGCTATTTGCGATTTTGTAATTTTTCTTTTACGTTATGCAGATTTTTTTCAAAATCTTTTGCTTGGCGGTGCTTTATCGATCGAAGAATAACCAAAGATTCTTCAAGGTACGTGGCGGCTTCATTCAATTTTGCGATGTGGTTTTCTCCTTCGGTGGAATCCGCTTCAGCCTCGGCAAGTAATCCCATTTGCGCAATTGCATACGCTTCGATATACTTGGATTTGGCTTCCCGGGCGAGGCTGCACGCCTCGGTAATGCACTGACGAGCCTGCTCAAACTCTTTGCGGTCGCGATATACATGTGAGGCATTATTTAAAGCGGCGGCATGGCTTGTTTGGCTCCCTGTCGTTTTGGCTATTTCTATCGCTTGTGAAAAATATTCCAAGGCTTTCTCGTGCATGCCTCGTTGATGATAGATTGCTCCAATCGTGTTAGCATTGTTTCCGATTAAAAAGACATTCCCGGAAATTTCCATCATTTGTGTTGAACGTTGAAAATACTCAAGCGCTATATCATCTTTGTGTAAGTGGTGGTATTCTTTTGCCATTGCGCTAAGCGACCATCCCTTTAAATAATGATCATTCAACGATTCACTCAACGTCAAACTTTGTTCATAGCACTGGAGCGCCTCTTCAACCGCGCCGAGCGATGAATGCTCATTCCCGATGTTATTGAGCGTGACTGCAGTGCCTTTGATATCACCGATGCTTTTATACAGCTCTAAACTGCGCGAAAAAAACAACAATGATTCTTCATATTTACCCGATAAATTATAAACTTTTGCGACCTCCTCGTAACCATTTGCTAACTCTTCGGGTTTTCCTATTTTTTCAGCGAGTGCAAGTCCGAGCTGGGCGTCGGCTTCCGATGCATCAAGTTTGCCCAAATATCCATGCAGGTTCGCTCTATCTAACAAACCGCGCATGATGCCCCATTGGTTGTCAATGCGCTCAAAATTCACCAGTGCGTCAGTTACCGTACCCATCGCTTCGCTTAAGCGCGAATGCATGAATAATATTTTTGCTTTCAGAAGGAGCGCCGTGCCGATAAGTTCCTCGCGTGTGTTTTTTTCAAATGTAACGCCAGGAAAGTTTGCAAAACGCTGTACAGTTTCGATCATCTCCAATGCTTCCGTCGAAGAGAACTTCTTCCACATTTCCCGGGCTGTGCGCAACGCGACATGTGCCCCATATTCTTGCTCGTTCGACTTTTCGGCATGAAGTAAAAGTTTTGAGGCAATTGTTGAGACTGATGATGATGTATCTTTTACTGCTTCCCATTCGGTTTTCAATACTTGAAAACATTGCTTGTGTAAAATCTCTTTTTCCTGCTCGAACAACGAATCATAGAGAACCTTGTGAAAGAGCGAATGAGAATACCCAAAGATCATCGTTGTTTGGTTGGAGAATATGCGCGCACTGCCTTTGCTTTTAATCATCCCAGTGGATTCGGCTTTACGCAATTCCTGCAATAGTTCCAGCGGTTTTTTATTCGTTAACTGTCCGAGCACGTAACTTGTGAATTCTTCTCCTTCGGCGGTTGCATAACGTAACAGTTCGCGGGTTTCCGGGTCCAGCCGCTGTGTGCGCTCTTCGACCACCGCGAGCGCTGTCGCCGGGATGGTGATGTCGGTATAGTTTCCTGAAAATGTTCCATAATCGTTCAGCCAGCCGTCTTCTCGCAGCGTTTTGATAAATTGAGTTATGAACAAAGAGTTCCCGTCGGAGATTTTTAACAACCAGCGCTCAAAAATTTCGTCAACAACATAATCCGCAAATATCGTTGTAAGTAATTCCCGGATCGCATGCTCTCCCAAATAGGCAAGCGAAATTTCCTTTCCTGTCTCGTACCGGAAAATTTCATTTTTCACTTTCAGCATTGGATGTCCTTTGCCATTATAGGCGATAGCTGCTTCATCCGGGCGATACGTGGCAAGAACGAGGATTTTCTTTCCCGAGATTTGGCGTGAAAGATAAAACAACAGGTTCGTCGAAGAAGTATCTGCCCAATGCATGTCGTCCAGCAATATTACAAGCGGTGTTTCCTCGGCGACTTTCGTCAACAGGTTCACATACTGCTGGAACACTTGTTGTTGGTTCATGGCAGTGGCGGTACCCCCACGCTGTTCTTTTATTGCCTGCGCCGTTTCGACGGCGGCGTGCGCGATTTCGCCGACGACGGGAATTGCCCACGCCCATGCAGGCGCGGCATCATGGATGAGCTTTTTCAGGTCGAATTTTTTCTTCGCTTGTATATCGCTGGATTGCAGTGTGGCGACAATGTCCGCCCAGGGTTGGAGCGCTTCGAGCATGCCAACATCAACATTGCCAATGGGAATGGAGCAGGCGGCTGCGGCAAACGTCGCAGCATCCGGCGTGACTGTTTTCCACCATTCGTATACAAGCGTTGTTTTGCCAAGTCCCGCCTCGCCGGCAATGAAGAGTACGCTGCCCACGCCGGAAAGCATGGAATCAAAAGATGAATTTAAAGTACCTAATTCGAGAGCGCGTCCTACGAGCATAGATCGAATTTTGGGTTAATTAAGATGAAGTATGACTAAATCCACCAGAAGGAATAATTGAATACAATTGAATCCCCCTGAAGAAAAATTTAAGACCAAAAATAAGGAAAATTCGTCTTAAAGTAAGCAGTTGCGGCTACTCGCGAGATTAATTACGATTTCAAAAATATTTATTCCTTAAATGTTAGCATATCGGTAGTTTATGCTCGTACTTTGCATTTTTGTAATTTAGATGTATTAATGCAGAAATTTGTTCAGGTTGTTCCGCTCCAGCCGATACGTCAAACATTCACGTACAGTATTCCGGATGATCTTGCACCGGTTGTTCATATTGGTTCAAGGGCACTTATCCCGTTCGGACGAAAAATCATCACAGGAATTATCGCCGGATTTACAGACAATGCAGTGGAGAAGAAAATCAAGCCATTGTGGGATATTCTCGATCCGGAGCCGATTTGGACCAAAGAATTTATGGATTTCACCGAATGGGTTGCGAATTACTATCTCGCTCCATGGGGAGAGGTTCTCCATGCCGCACTGCCACAAGGGATGGCGGGGGAGTCAGGTTTCCTTGTTGTCCCGATTGTTGAAGATTTAGCCGAACGCGCTAAGTTGCTCGCAAAGACACGCGCAATCAAACGCGCTGAATTATTGCGGCTCGTTGCACTTAATCCCTCAGGTATTTCACTCAAAACGCTTCGGAATAAATTGCAATTCGGGGGAATCAATACAGCCATAAAAGAATACGAAGATCAAGGACTGTTAATGCTTCAGGCAACCGATGCGGAGCAAAAAGCAAAGCCAAAATTCATCCGCATGATGCGCATTGCTGAGAATCTTTTGAATGACGACGATCTTAGAGAGGGAATGGCAGAACTGGAAAAGCGTTCACCTAAGAAAGCCACTGTTTTGGCGTTGTTATATGATAATCACTTGAAAGACAAAGGCGGATTAGCGGTTTCGGCAATTATTCAGCGGACAGGCGCCAGCGCCGCCGCGCTAAATGGGCTTGCCGATAAGGGATATGCAGTATTGTATAAAATTGAAATAAAGCGTTCTTTTTTTACAGGAATTCCAAAAACACCGCCAATATACCAGTTGAATGAAAGACAGCTAACCGCAATAAATGCAATAGCTTCCGCCGTTCTTGCAAACAACTTTCATCCATTTTTATTGCATGGCGTTACCGGAAGTGGTAAGACACAAGTATACATTGAAGTCATTAAAAAAGTGCTTGCTAAAAAACGCTCTGTCATTACGCTTGTGCCGGAAATCAGCCTGACACCTCAATTAATTGATCGCTACCGCGCACATTTTGGGGATGAAGTAGCTGTACTGCACAGCAGAATGAGTATCGGGGAACGATATGACACGTGGCGCGCCGTGCAATCCGGCAAATGCAACGTCGTTATTGGCGCGCGGAGTGCGCTTTTTGCACCGGTGAAGAATCTCGGCATGATTGTTGTCGATGAAGAACACGAATCGTCGTTCAAACAGACGGACGCCGCGCCGCGATACAATGCCCGTGATTGTGCCGTTGTCCGCGCCAGCATGGAGCGGGCAGCGGTTGTACTCGGCTCGGCGACTCCTTCTCTGGAATCATTTTACAATGCTACAGCGGGGAAATATACGATGCTGGAATTACCGGAGCGCGTTGATAATGCTCTGATGCCGGATATCGTTGTCGTCGACACGCGTGAAGCGAGGAAGAAAAAAGAAATGCACAACAATATTTCTTTTTTTCTTCGCGATCAAATTCGCGTGCGTTTGCAAAAAAAAGAAGGGATTATCCTGCTACAAAACCGGCGTGGATTTGCGCCGATACAGCAATGCCTTGATTGTGGCGCTGCGCCCGAGTGCCCGCATTGTTCTGTTACACTCACGTTTCACAAGGTGAAAAACCAATTACGCTGTCATTACTGCGGACATTCGATTCCCGCGGTAACAGCATGCATGTCATGTGGAAGCACAAATGTCAAATTATTTGGCGCGGGTACCCAACGCGTTGAGGAAGACATCGCCGCACTCTTTCCTGATGCGAAAATTGCCCGTATGGACCTCGACACTACTTCTCATAAAGGGGCGCACAAAGAAATTTTGGATACGTTCGGTTCCGGTGACGCTGATATTTTATTGGGTACACAGATGGTAGCAAAGGGACTTGATTTTCCGCGCGTCACACTCGTCGGTGTTATCTCCGCCGATACGCAATTGCATCTTCCTGATTTCCGTGCGAGTGAGAGGACGTTCCAATTGCTCACGCAGGTTTCCGGGCGTGCAGGGAGAACCGCGGCGCAAAAAGGGGAAGTCGTTATTCAAACATCCAATCCCAACGACGAGGCGATTAAATCCGTTGTTCAGCATGATTACAAGGGATTCTATGCCGACGAATTACAAAAACGGAAAGAACTCTTCTATCCGCCATTCTCGCGTATCATTCTCATTGAATTCAAAGGCAAAGATGACAAATTCGTTCAACAGCACGCGAATATGCTCAAACGATTTATCACGCCCGATGGCTACTCGGAAATCCTCGGTCCTCATCAACCGCCAATCTCAAAATTACGCGACGAATACCGTTGGCGCATTCTCATAAAAAATGACAAGGAAAAGGATGGGGGCGGGACAAAGATTCGCAGAGCGCTACAACGCGCGCTTGATGAATACACGACACGCTATGCAACGCGCGCTGTACGGGTAATTGTGGATATCGACCCGCAAGGAGTGTGAATAAATGCTGTCCTGCGCTATTATTTTAAAAGCATCATGGTTTTTCTTAATAACTGGGTAGGTGTTTGAAGGATGTAATTGTATACACCCGGTTGTAATCCGCTTGCATCGAAGTGTGCGGCATATTTTCCGGCTTTGTATGCGCCGTCCGCCAAAACCGCAACTTGTCTTCCGAGCATGTCAGTAATCCACAACCGTGTCGGACCGTCCTCAATCGTATTATAATCAATCTCAGTCACGCCGATAAATGGGTTGGGATTATTCTGCGAGAGGCTGATTGTCCCATTTTCGTCATACAAGCGTGTACCACCTTGCGTACACAATCCCGTCAATGAAAATGTCCCGTCTATTGAAGTTGACTGAACGACACAACCACCCCAATTGACAGTGTCAATGTGCAGCGCCGTTGAAACAGAATCCCCTAATCCAATAATGCATTTCAAAACCGCCGTGTCCGCAGCATTCGATCCTGTGAAAACGACGTACCCATTTCCTATGGTGTCAATTGTTCCATGCAACATGCCAATCGGCAGGAGAATTGTGCCGTTGTAACTCACACGCGCTTGATATGTTATGCCGTTTAGTTGTATTTGTTGCTGCAATGATTGTATAATGATCGGGATGTAAACAGTATCACCCGGTCGTCCTGCGACGCTTGGCAGAAAAACGCTTGCTGAGATAATGGATATATCTTTCTTACCTGCAAAAGCAATTTTCCAAGGATTGTGACTTGGGGTTGCATCGTTACTGAATAAATTTAATGTATCTAAAAATATACCCGGGGAAGAAGATGTAAATTGAATGATGAAAGGTATCGAGTCCCCCGGCTCAATGACTACAGGAATTAGCGAAGGAGAGATTATCGAATAACCTTGGTTATCCTTACTAAACGTCGTTGACGTAATATCTAATGGAGTTGTTCCATTATTATGTACGTATACAGTATCGAATTTAGCGGTATCACAGAGCAGTGTTGGAATCGTCTGTTGTTGATAAGAAAAAATATTGGACGAGGAAATAATTCGAAGAATATTTGCTGCCGCCTGGGAAAATATGTACGACGGCTCCATCGTGTATTGAGTTGTATCCGGATTCAACACTTGTTGTGTTACAGCAAGAAAATATAGCGTATCCGTTCCCTGTAATGTGATCTGTTGTGACCAATTATTTGTATAATTGACGATTGTTGCGAGATTTTGCCAGACATTTGATTGCGGTTTAATATAAATATGAATTGTATCGCCATTCCCCGTGCCGTTAAGCGTAAAAGTGCGCCAAACATATTGCGATGTATCCGTTGAAGGTCCGCGATATTGTGATGCCTGCGCTGGAATAATTGTCGCGGCGGATGTTTGCGGACCGTCGAATCGCACGCGCCCTGCGCCACCTTCGCCGCCGTTTTGCACAGGCGTGGTGAGATTCGGGGTGCTGCTTGACGCGATTCCTGCCGCGCCGCCCGTAGCGGATACCGTTCCGACAGTAACGGATATTTTCGCCATGCCGAGTATGCCGCCCCCTGCGCCTCCTCCTCCCGCACCGCTGTATGTTCCAGATGGGTCGATGCCTGTCATGTCGCCTCCCTTGCTCCCATTCGCTTCAGTGTTGATGTTCGCGGATATGTACCCGAATAATGAAATTGCTCCTCCTCCGCCGCCACCATAGCCCGATGGGGTTTCCCACGGGTTGCCCCCCGCACCGCCCGAGCCGCCAGCCATCGGCACAAGCATGGCGTTGCCGTTTGCGCTGCCTCCGCCGCTTGTTAGCGTCGTTCCGGGCGTGGCGTTACCGCCGCCCCCGCCGCCGAATGCCGTCGGTGCGTCGTATGGGCTGCAGCAGCATTCGCCCGCCGCGCTCCCGCCGCCAAAGCCACCGAAGGTATTATCAGTTACGCAACGCTCCGTCCAGCCGCCTTGTCCGCTCGTCCCAAACGGCATGCCGCAGCCACCGCCCGTTCCCTGTACGCCTGCGTGCACGTAAACGTCCTGTCCTTGGTAGTATGCAAGTGCTCCCGGTTTTTCGGCGCCGCCAGGCATGCCGTTTAATGTCATGCCGCCCCAGCAACTGTCAATATCTCCTGCTCCTCCCGAGCCGTTCCCTCCTTGCAATGACCCGCCTTCGCCGCCGGTAAAACCGTCACCACCCAGTGTTGAAGTGTTAGGATCAGACGCATTCCACACCCCACCGCCGCCCGGTCCGCCGTTTTCGCGGTTGCCGTCCGCGCCAAGCGTTGCGCCATTGGCTATTGTTATCAAAGTTTTGCTCATAATCACAGCGGGCAAATATCCTTGATTGCCCGGCGTGGCTGGGTCACAGTCGGTGGTATCGATTGTATACATGCCGCTCCCGCTTAGGATCATGCTATCAACGATCATTGCGCCTCGCCGCGAGCGGAATCCCAGCGCTCCGCCCGACCCGATAGCCCCCGGAGAAGATGCGATAATCGTCGGCTGGGGCTGTACAATATAAAACGTATCGGCATTGGAATAATTTCCGTTCGCAATGACTTGTATGGGAATCCGCCACGCTTGGTTGAGTGATTGCCAGTTGTCCGAATTTGGCTGAAGAGATGGAAGTACAAACATGTGTGTGGAGATCATCTTGCCGCTTTGGCTCACGATGACTGGACCGATAACAATTTTATTCTTGTCCGATGCGTTTGCGCATATTACGCGCACAGCATCGCCAAGATTGTTCAAATACACTCCATCGCTGCCGAAATTTCCATTTTGGTTATATGGTCCGATAATTTCCACATAAGTGTTCATTCCCGGTGTGCCAATATCAGGGATGAGGTAGGAAATTTGCTGCCCCTTCGCAAAGAGTGGTATCAGAAAAAAGCATACGATTGCACACCGAATTTTCATGTCTCAGCCACTTACATTATTTCTTATCTTGAACGAACTTGAAATTTCTCTAATGAGTTGGTGAAGGCTAATATAACGATATATTTCGCATCGGAAGTCACTTGCATTGTATATATTGGCTGAGAATTATGTACCCACGCAGATTGCGCATTAATTTATTAAAATATATGTAATCTTCGTCCCCGTTTGTTTAGAAAGCATATCCAAAGGCGAATCCAAACGGAATTATTTGATGTATAGTCTCTAAGAATGGGGTGTATGCTATTTTGAACATAAAACCGCCGGTTTTAGGTTCAAAGCGGAATCCGATATCTCCGACCGGCATTACTCCGGAAGAATTTCCAGATATGCCGGAATTCTTTATAGACAAGCTGATATTGCCAGTAAATATCGTTGCGCCAACACCAAGTTCCAAGTTGACCGAATTATAATTGAGTAGATAATACGCCATGAGAGGGATTGCAAAAAGCGAAACACTTAATGAAGCATCGCCATTATTGCTCGTGAGCGGTATGTATTCTAAACCTGCTCGGACTGCAAAGAAATCCGCAAAACGATAATCATAGTTGAGGGAATAAAGGATTCCGCTGCCAAACAATTCTAAATAAATAGCGCTGTGCGCAGTCAGTTCATCTGTTGTGTAGCGTTCTTGATGCGCAATGCTGTCCTGAGCATCATCGGCGTAAGCAAGATTGCAGGTAGAAAGGGCGAACAGGCAGAAAATAATCGTCAATAGCGATTTCATGTTGATTGGAGAATGTATGAAAGAAAAGGAAAATCTTGCGCAATTTTAAGCAAATTCCTTTGAAAAAAAAATTCCTTTCTTTGAAAATATTCATATTGCTTTGCGTCGGGAAATTATGTCTTTTTGCGCATTCGAATTCTTTATAATTTATTTACTACATAATTTCGTAACTTTCTTTATTCTTTATTAACGTCACGTGATTGTATCCATCGGAAATATCAAATGCGGCGGGGGTGAACCATTGGTTCTTATCGCCGGACCATGCGTCGTGGAGTCGCGCGATCTTATTTTTCATACGGCAGAGCGATTGAAAAAAATCTGCGAAAATCTTCACGTTCCTCTCATCTTCAAGTCATCTTATAAAAAAGCGAATCGCACGAGCGCGGGCGGTTTTGCGACAATAGGGGAGGATGCCGCTTTAAAAATTCTTGACGAAGCAAAGAAACAGTTTTCGCTTCCAATTCTAACTGATATTCATTCAGAAGGTGAAGCATCTGCGGCAGCACAGGTTGCAGACGTGTTGCAAATACCAGCATTTCTTTGTCGGCAAACGGAACTGCTTGAAGCTGCAGGGAGAACGGGGAAAGCCGTGAACATCAAAAAAGGGCAGTTCGTTGCGCCGGATGCGATGAAATACGCGGCGGAAAAAGTCGCCCTTACGGGTAATAAGAACATCTTGCTCACCGAGCGGGGTTCAATGTTCGGGTATCACGATCTCGTCGTTGATTTTCGCTCGCTGCCGATTATGCGCGCTTTCGGCTGGCCTGTCGTGTTTGACGCGACGCATTCTGTGCAAGTGCCGAGCAGTGGTGGAAAATCAGGAGGAAGGCGTGAGTTTGTTTTTCCGTTGGCACGGGCAGCGGCGGCTGTAGGAATTGACGCATTATTTATAGAAACGCATCCTGATCCTGCCAAAGCACTTAGCGACGCAGATTCACAATTGCCTCTTTCACAAGTGGAAAATTTATTGCATCAAACATTGGAAATAATGGATACACACGATATGGATGGAGAAGAAGAAGGGGAGTAGTCGACCGATAACGCAACACGATTCAATGGAAATGCTCCCGATCAAAATACGCGCGCCTCGGAACCGCACTCTCACTCTGAGTGCAGGCGAGGTTGCACGCTTAAAAAAGCGACTCGTACAGCTCGAAGCACCTGTATCTTTTCCAAAAATCAAAAACAAAACGATATGCATGGATGCCTTCCTCGCATTCGAATATTTGCCTGATGCTTTCGTGGACCTCATGTTCGTAGATCCGCCGTATAATCTTGATAAGACGTTCAATGGGACATCATTTAAGAAGATGGATATAACTGAATACGAACGCTGGCTCGATTCGTGGCTGGGGAAAACCGTTCGTTTATTAAAACCTGATGCGTCGGTTTACGTCTGCGGCGATTGGAATTCTTCAAGCGCCATCTTCAATGCCGTAACCAAATATTTTACGGTGCGGAACCGCATCGTGTTTGAACGGGAAAAAGGGCGCGGGGCAAAATCGAACTGGAAGAATTGTGCGGAAGATATTTGGTTCTGCACGGTTTCAAACGATTATTATTTTAACGCCGACGCAGTGAAAATGAAACGAAAAGTTATCGCGCCCTATAAAGACAAAGAGGGGAAGCCGAAAGACTGGGAAGAAACTGCCAACGGAAACTACCGCATCACGCATCCATCTAACGTGTGGACGGATATTACGATTCCATATTGGTCAATGGTTGAAAACACCGATCATCCGACGCAAAAGCCGGAAAAACTGCTTGCAAAGATCATTTTAGCAAGTTCAAAGCCCGGCGGCGTTGTGTTCGATCCGTTTCTCGGCTCCGGTACGACCTCAGTTGTCGCAAAAAAATTAGGACGCACGTACGTTGGCATTGAAATCGACGAATTGTATTGCTGTCTCGCGGAAAAAAGATTGGAATTGGCGGAGACCGACAAGTCTATTCAAGGGTACGCCGATGGAATTTTTTGGGAACGTAATAGTCTGAAAGAGCAAAAAAACGGGCATAACAAGAAAATTAAATTTAAGAATATTAATAAATTATTTACCAACGAATTGTTCTAGTTCCTAATGAAATCCAAAAGTTCTATTTTTTATACTAATAAATATAAAAAAATTGAAAATAGAATAAAAATATTTATGAACAAACAGCATTCTTTTCTAACGACTCGTACAACTAGTCCTCGTGCAGTTGGTGATGCAGTGGAAAGTCTCATTGCTGAAAATTTTGAATCTTTTGTTGGCGAATCCGTAAGAAAATTTTCATTTTCATTTGGGAGACGAGCGATGGCAGATATAGAGTTTACAGATAAAGTTGGTTTCCATTATGTCGTTGATGTAAAAACACATTGCTTGGACACGAAATTTAATATGCCAAATCTCACTTCAATAAAAAGGCTTTCAAGGTTTTACGAAGAAGATCTTAATTACTTTATAATCTTAAAAGTGGATTACAAGATAGATGGTCTGAAAACAATTGTAAAGAATGTTACATTTTCACCAATCGAATTCTTTTCTTGGGAGTGTCTTACACTTGGTGCACTGGGTTGGGGCCAAATCCAAATTGCTGATGGAAATGTAGTCAAAATCATTTCTATGAGTAATAGAAAAGCGTGGATGTTGAAACTCTGTGAGGTTATATCAGAATTTTATCCGAAAGAAATAAAAAAAATTCATTCTCGTGTTAAACATTTTGAGAAAATAAAAAAATTTTGGTCGAAAAAAGATGAATAAGCAAATTATTCAAAGTGGAAAAACATGTATCCCCGCGAACTAAGCGCACAAGAACACGCATGGATTGAATGGCTGATCCCGGTTGAGAGGGAAGGCTATCGAATATTTTCCGAGCAGATAAAATCTTATCTCGTTCTTGGCGAAGGGCGCTGGGGCGTGAACGATTTTGTACTGGGAAAAATCGGACAATCAATTGACATGACCGAAGGCATGCATCCCACCTTTGCGTTTGGTGCAATACTCGGTGAGCAATGCGACGTGAATATATCTATACATGAAACGAATGATATTGGTCAAATTGAATTCGTGGTTTCTCCGATTCGCGCGGAGAAGATCCCTTACGATTTGAAAGAAATACGCCGATGGACGTATTCGTATTGGAAACCGGGCGACCCGTGCCCTGCCACCAACACCCGCGTTCGCGAGGTGAAACTCGCAACAGTCGGACCTTTTTCTTTCACGCTGGCTATCTCTGCCGCTCAACATGCGCTATGGCTTCATGATCCCGGTTATGGGACGAACCGTCTTATTCCCGTGACGAATTTTTACAATGAATTGATGAGCGTCAAGGAAATACGCGATCCGAAGATAGCGCTTGATCATAAATATTTGTTCAATTATTTGCAACTTTTCTCCGACGATGAATTTTTCCGCGCGTTCAAGCGGTATAACGTGATGTATAAAAAAGTGAATATCGCGTTGTTTGACGACGATATAAAGAAAAAACAAAACCCGTTTGTAAAAGCATTTAAAAAGTATTTTCACTGATGGCTCATAAATCTCAACATAGGAAAATACTCGAAGCGGGCATGCGGGTTGTATCAATCGAATCAGATGCAGTTGCGGCGCTTGTGAAACGCATCGGTTCGGATTTTGTCCGCTCTGTGGAATTGTTGATGAGTTGTAAAGGTCGGGTAATTGTTACGGGGATGGGAAAATCGGGAAACATTGCACAGAAGTTTGTTGCGACACTTAACTCGACAGGCTCTCCCGCAGTATTCCTTCATCCTTCGGATGCGATGCACGGTGATGTTGGCATGGTGCAAAAGAGCGACGTTGTCGTCGCAATCTCCAAGAGCGGCGATACGCCGGAAATAGCAGAGTTGATTCCGTTGTTGCGTCGTATTCCTGTGAAGATGATTGCCATCGTCGGTAAAAAAGGTTCCATGCTTGCGGCTGCATCTACAGCGGTATTGGATGCATCGGTCGAACAGGAGGCATGCCCGATGAACTTAGCGCCGACGGCATCCACGACGGCTGCACTAGCAATGTGCGACGCGCTTGCAGTTGCATTATTGGAACAGAAAAATTTTTCACCGGAGAATTTTGCCACTGCTCATCCGGGCGGTCAACTTGGCAGACGACTGTTGTTGAATGTCGAAGAAATCATGGTGCATGGGAAAGCTGTCCCCATCGTGAAAATTGATTCACCGCTCCATAAAACGATTTTAGTGATCAGTTCCAAGCGCCTTGGTGCAACCTGCGTTGTTGACAAGAGCGGCAAACTAGCCGGAATAGTTACCGATGGCGATTTGCGCCGATTTATGGAGCATGAAACAAACCTTGCCGGACTAACAGCGAGAGACGTGATGACGCTCTCGCCCAAGACCATACACCCGCGCGCGCTAGCAGCGTCAGCACTTGAGAAAATGGAAACGCTCAACATCATGCAGTTGATTGTGACAGATGTGAAACTGCGTCCCATCGGCATGGTACATTTGCATGAATTGGTAAAAGCTGGTTTTGAATCTTCCGCATCGACAAAACAAAACGAATAACAATTTATAAGGAAACTGAATGACAACAACGACGACAACATTCTCCTCTCGCGGCAATTTTTGGGGCGGGATACTAATCCTAATTGGCATACTTATACTTTTGGACAATCTACATATTTTTCAATTTGACGTATGGGATATTTTCTGGCCCATTGTACTTATTTTCATCGGGTATCGCCTTATTATAAAAAAAAGGCATAATCTGGGTATTAACGTCAATATTAACAGCAGCAATAGTGGCATGGGCGGCATGTCGAGTGCAACATTGAATCCGACTACAGGCACTTCATCAAATGCAGGAGGATCGGCGGAAGATTACGTGAATGATTCGATGGTTGCAGGCGATTCCGATCATTATGTGAAAAGCAAATCATTCCGTGGCGGCGCGCTTTCCAATGTTTTCGGTGAGGTGACGATTGATGTTTCTGGAGCGGAACTTGCCGACGGCATTCAAAACCTTTCGCTGAACACTGTTTTCGGGGAAGTGAAAATCATCCTTCCCGCGGGGATGGAGTTCGCACTCGAAGCGACGACTGTTTTCGGCGATGTAAAGATAAACGGCATGAAGCGGGGCGGTTTATTTTCCAATGTCTCGTTCGCAACACCCGGATACAAGGACGCGGTAAAAAAGTTGTTTATCACGCCTTCAACAGTGTTCGGCGAAGTGAAAATTATTACGAGAGAATAAAATAAGTGAACAAGGAATAGTGAAAAGTGAACAATTAAAGAACGATGAAAGAATCGGTTTTAAAAAATAAAAGTTATGCTTTTGCTGTGCGCATTGTAAAACTTGCACAATATTTACAAAAAGAAAAAAAAGAATTCGTATTACGCAATCAAATTTTGCGCAGTGGCACGTCGATTGGTGCGTTGGTTCGTGAGGGCGAATTTGCACAAAGCATTGCGGATTTTACACACAAAATGAGCATTGCTCCTAAAGAAACCAACGAAACCAGTTATTGGATTTCACTACTTATAGACACAGGTTATTTAGATAAAACAATCTCCTTAAGTATGCAAAACGATTGTGATGAACTAACGCGTATGCTTATTGCTACTGTAAAAATCTCAAAAAAGAAGTAGTGACAAGTTAATGAAAAAACCTTTCACCCTTCACTTTTCACTATTCACTCCTCACTCGTTTTCGTCTATGTGGAAGAATGGAAAAAATATTGTACTAGTGATAATTCCATTGCTGATGCTAGGCTGCGAGGGCAAGGTTTCCCCGTCGCTTTCCGATATCAATACACAAGATATTCCTTCACAAGAGAGCTGGAACACGCAGGTAGTTTTTTCGGATTCTGGCATTACACATGCAGTACTCCATGCAGGACATGTGCGGATATATGACAAGACCCAACAAACTCTGTTAGACAGCGGCGTTAAAGTTGATTTTTTTTCAAGCATCGGCGCGCATACATCCGTCTTGACGAGCCAGCGTGCACAGGTGGACGACCGTACAGAGGATATGACAGCCGAGGGAAATGTTGTTGTCGTTTCGGACAGCGGAACAAATGTGTACACTGAAAAACTCTATTGGGATAATAAACGTCGTAAAGTACACTCCGACCAATTTGTCCGTGTTGTCTCGCCTACGGAAATAATACAGGGGGTTGGGTTTGAAGCAGACCAAAATCTGAGCAACTACACGATATATAAGACAAGCGGCGAGAAGAAATAACATTTAATTTTCTGTTCTGCGCGTTACGATTCAAATCTTTTCAATTTTGTAGTCGCGGGCAATCTTATTAAATTGTAAAATGGTTGAACCGTTCTGTGCGTTGAACCTGCCAAAAGGGAACATTTTCCGATCATACTAGGTCAAGAAGATGTTCACGTGTAAAATTAAAAACATGCAAGTCATTTTCAGCGCTTGTATAGTTGTAACATCTTTTGTGTTTCTCACCCCAAATGCACATGCACAACCTGCCCAGCCAATTCCATATGATACATTGTATTGTGATTCGGTGGAGGATCAAATCTCCGGGTGGGAAATCGTTGGGAATAATCCTGTGGCAATCGATACTGTTTTCCTTACCGGCGACACTGCTGATTTTAAAATTATCTCAAAGTTTAAGTTTCCTTTGATTCTGCAGCCCGGGCAGAATTACAACATCACAGTGCAGTTCAAGCCTCTCTCTGTGGGTGAAAAGACAGCCACGTTAGTCCAGCATACCGATGCAGGTAATTTTAGTGGCGGAGTTATAACGCAGCAATTAACAGCCGACAAGGAAATTATAAAATTAACCGCTCAGCAATTGAATTTCGGACGATTGAAATCGAAACAGTTTCCTGTGAGAGAACCGATGCTTGTAACAAACTCAGGGACAGTTGATGAAATCATTACAGGTGTTTCGTTTGTACCTTTATTGCCGTTTACTTTAATAAGTTCTTTGCCCGATACGATTCCTGTCGGTACAACCGATAGTCTTATGATACAGTTCTCGCTTCCTCCTGTAGATAGAACATATTCCGCCGTTTTGACGATTGACGATGCGCCCGCCTGCAACACACCTTTGATCACGACCGTAAACGGCTCACTATATTCTGCGACGATTGCATCTGCACAACAGATTTCATTGCTGGAATTATCATGTGGGATTATGGAATACGATACGTTCTACGTACATAACATCGGCTCTGATTCACTGTTCATTAGTTCGGCTGTGTTTCATGTAGGAAAGAGAGGATATTCCCTTGCATTTCCATCATTGCCTGATACAATTATGCCTTTCGACTCAACCAAATTTATTGTGTTATTCCAACCACCTATGAATGGAAATTATACAGACACTCTTGACGTATTTAGTAACGACAAATCGGCAGGGCACAACCCGTGGCAAATTTCTTTTTCGGGTAGAAAAGACAGCATTGCTTTTTCGGTGAATATTCCCTCGTTCGATGACCTTGGGACGGTTTGTTTTGATCAACAAATTATTATTGATTCGAGCATCCAAAATACCGGCACCACAAATGTTACCATTACAGCGACATCTCAGCCACCCGCAGTCTTATCACAAATGCAATGGACGCTTGACACAGTTAATCGTTCGCAACGCATGAATGTTATTTTTACCGCAAACTCTCATGGGGATATACATGATACATTGATATTTACTGATACGCTTTGCCATACCAAGCAGACAGTGGTGATTCATGCGTACGTGCCGACGCCGGGAATTTTAGCAAGTGCTACGGATTTCGGAGGCGTATGTCTTGGTGATACCTCCAAACAAAATATGATGCTGTATAATATTGGGAATGATACGCTTTCAATCACTTCGATTACTCTTGCATCCGGTTTTACTCTTCTTACCTCGCTCCCGATTACAATTTTTCCCGGGGATTCATCGCCGATAACGATAACATTTGCCCCCACGAGTCCATCATCATACATTGCAAATGCCGTTGTTCAAACGCTGTCGTGCGGCGATTCTGCGCTTACAATTGCACGCGGAGAGGGGATTGAAACTGTTTTACGGCTGACCGGAGGATTTGATTTTGGCTCGGTATGCATCGGCGACACAACGACGGAAACGCTTATGCTTCATAATGACGGCGTTGATACTGCAGATATTATTTCGATTGGCTTCGATTCATTACAAGGTGCATCTGTGAAAAACGCGTTTCATGTTTTGAAACAATCTCCAACACTTATTGCCCCCCGAGATTCGGTGCCGATAGTGATTTCATTCGCACCCGATTCGATGAACGCTTACACTGATTCATTGAGAATTACCGGATTGCCATGTGGTGCGATAATTGATACGACAATTCTAGGGTCGGGTATTTCTGTTTCGCTTCATGCGGCGAATATGACTTTCCCTGTCATTTATACCGACGGTCAGATTGATACAACTATTGTCATTTACAATTCCGGCAATTCATTGGCAGTGGCGAACATACGAATTGAATCGCTACCTCCGTCTCATGCGTCATTTACAATTGATGGTGCGAATGGGGCTACTCCTGACACGAATATTACTATACCAGCACAAGATTCTGCGCGTATTCAGGTTCACTATGTTCCGGCAGGACCGGCAATAGATTTGGCAAAGATATTTTTTACTTCTATATTATCCTGTAACGATAGCAGTTTTGCTCAGATTACCGCAACTTCCATAGCTCCCGACACTGCAAATATCTGTATTGCGGCTCCACAGTCTTTTTCGCCTGGACACGTGGCGACAGCGGATATATTCATGACCGACTCAATAACTTTTCACACTGATTCGTTGAAACTTGTTTTCACATACGTACCTTCGGCTATGGCATTGGATACTATTACCATCATGAATTCTCAAGGGTGCAATTTATTTTACCAAAATGATCCACCGGGGTTGGTGCATATTGTTCTCACTTCATGCGGTAATCCGCTACCACCTGGAATATTGTGTACAGCGCAATTTCTTCCGCTTATAACGTCAACGGATACGACGTATGCCCGATTGGGTATAGACACCGTGCAGGCGTATCCGCTTTCCGATTCCATTCGCAGACAAGGATGCAGTATCGATGTAACGGTTCTTCCGGAATGCGGAATCTCCGGGGTTGTTTATCTCGGGGCAGCATCAATTTCGCAGAATTATCCCAATCCCTTCGTGCAAACGACGACGATACACGTCACACTTCCTACGAGCGATACATTTGATGCGCATCTGCATACTTATTTGTGTGTTTATAATATTTTAGGTGAGCAGGTTGCCGACTTGACGAACCAAATTCGCCAAACAACCGATGTTACTTTCAACTCGGGGGAACTCACCGCGGGTGTCTACTACTACATACTTGAAACGGAAAAGGGGAGGTATTTGAGAGAGATGTTTATAACTAGGTGAGGTAGACTCAAATCACGGTATATATATTCCCCTCTTTTGGGGGTAGGATAAATATGTTAATTTAAAGTTTGTATTATAGATTTTCTGTTCTACAATGTTACAATTAGCTCTTATCGCTGTAGTCTGTTACCTCATCGGTTCGATACCGACGGCGCTTATTATCAGCAAGAAATTTTTTGGTTTTGACCTTCGCAAAAAAGGCAGTGGCAACTCCGGCAGCACGAATGCGTTCCGGGTGTTGGGCTGGAAGGCGGGAGTATCGGTGCAAATTATAGATATTTGCAAAGGAATTCTTGCCGTCGTTGCGGCGTCGTACATATACAACGGTGTTTTGCCGTTCCACAATCGCACCCCGTTTGAAGATATAACGCTGATTCGCTTCATCGGCGCGTCGTTTGCCATTGTTGGGCATATATGGACGTGCTTCGCCGGATTTAAGGGGGGGAAAGGCGTCAATGCCGCGCTTGGAGCGTTGGTGAGCATTGCTCCGGTTGATACCGCGGTTGCTGTCGGCGTATTTATTTTAGTTGTTCTTGTTTCCGGATATATTTCTCTTGGCTCCATCACGGCGGCGTTCGCGTTTCCGGCGACGATGATTGTGCGATACAATATTTTTGGCGCATATATTTATAATTATCACACGCTTATCATCTGCAGCATCGTGCTTTCATCTGTTTTGATTTTTGCACACCGCGCGAATATTGGTCGTCTGCTTCGCGGAACGGAAAACCGTTTCGCTTCTCTCCGTATTTTTAAGAAATAACTGTTGCCTGTATTCGGGCATTCAATTGCCGTCATTACAGCCCCGTACACGCAGACATGCGTAAATTCGGAGACAATTTTCCCCCTCATTTTATTTCTTCACGCGTATTTTTCATTGCATCACGACATAATTGCGCGTAACTTAAACATAATTTTATTCTCTATTTCCGGCGATAATCCCGGTACTCACGTTTTTCAAGGAGCACTTCTCGTTCGATGCGAATCGCAGTCATAGGAATCGGCTATGTTGGCTTGGTTGTTGCCGCGGGATTTGCGGAAAACGGCAATGACGTGTTCTGCATGGACGTTGATAAGAAAAAAATCAAGAATCTTGAAAGCGGTCTCATTCCGATTTTCGAGCCGGGATTGGAAGACCTCGTTACATTCAATTTCAAAGAGGAACGGCTTCGGTTTGGGACGGATATCGGGGAAACCGTTCGATTTGCGGAAGTGATTTTTCTTGCTCTTCCAACGCCGCCGAATCAGGACGGGAGCGCGGACGTCAGCGCGGTTTTGAACGTTGGAGAGGAGATAGGCAGGCATTTGACGGAATACAAGATTATCGTTACGAAAAGCACCGTGCCGGTCGGCACCGCCGATTTGGTCCGAGAGTGCATCGCCAAGAACACGAAATCCACTTTTGACGTGGTTGCGAATCCGGAATTTTTAAAAGAAGGCGCCGCCGTTGAAGATTTCATGCAGCCTGATCGTGTTGTCGTGGGCTCGCGGAGCAAACACGCGATAGAAGTAATGCAGGAGTTATACGCCCCGTTTCTTCGAACGGGCAAGCCTTTTTTAACGATGGACGAGCGCAGCGCGGAGATGACGAAGTACGCCGCAAATTCATTTCTCGCGATGAAAATTTCGTATATCAACGAGATTGCAAATCTGTGCGACGCATGCGGCGCAGATGTGGAAAACGTTCGTATCGGCATGGGAACGGACGAACGGATAGGACTTGAATTTCTTTTCCCGGGTCCGGGATTCGGTGGGAGCTGTTTTCCGAAAGACATCCGCGCGCTTATCAAGACGGGTGATCAGTTCCATTCCGAATTGAAATTGCTACGCTCGGTGGAATTGGTGAACAACGCGCAAAAAAATATTGTGGCAAAGAAAATACAGGCTCACTTCAATGGATCGATGCAATCCCGCTCGATTGCGGTATGGGGTCTGGCGTTCAAGCCGCGAACTGACGACGTCCGCGATTCGCCTGCAATCGAACTGATTCAGACACTCCGACACGAAGGCGTTGCCGTTCGTGCATATGATCCCGCCGCAAATGAACCTATGAAGCGCCTCATCCCCGATATTTCGTATTTCGACAACAATTACGATGCCCTTGACGGTGCGGATGCAATGGTGTTGATGACGGAATGGAATGAATTCCGCCGTCCCGATTATGAGCGGATGAAATCGCTTATGAAAAGCCCCGTGATTTTTGACGCGCGGAATATTTTCAGTCCGGATAAAATGCATGCCCGCGGTTTCACGTATTATGGAATCGGCAGGCGATAAAGAGGGCAGTCCTTTAATGGATGCGCGGTGCATCGGATGTACATTCTCATCTTTTGTTCATTATAGAATAGATTTATTTAGATTTCACATTGGATGAAGCAGGTTCTGCAAAACTGGAAAACCGGCGAGGTAACGACGGACGATGTTCCGCCGCCAGCGTTGAGGCAACGAAGTGGCGTCCTTGTAAAGAATTATTACTCGCTTATCAGCGCCGGTACCGAGCGGACGAGCGTGGAGTTTGCGCAGTCGAATCTCGTTGAAAAGGCGCGCTCCAAGCCTGATGAAGTGAAAAAGCTTATTGACGACATTCGCAGGCAGGGATTTTGGAACGTCTATGAACGGGTGCAACGGAAAATGAAAGTTCCGGTGCCGCGCGGCTACTCCTGCGCTGGTGTGGTCATGGCAGTAAGCGAAGATGTAGATGACATTCGTCCCGGCGATCGCGTTGCATGCGGTGGACAAGGGGCGTTTCATGCGGATATCGTTAGCGTGAGACGGAATCTGTGCGTGAAAGTCCCCGATAGTGTTTCTCTTGGTGATGCCGCGTACACAACTATTGGCGCGATTGCAATGCAAGGCGTCCGACAAGCGACGCCGACATTAGGCGAGTCGGTAGTCGTCATTGGTCTGGGGCTTGTCGGTCAATGCACCGTCCAGATATTGAAAGCCAACGGCTGCAACGTCATTGGGGTTGATCTTTCGGCGTTTCATGTGGACGCGGCAAAAAAAAGCGGAGCAGATTACGCATTTCTTCGTAGCGATCCATCGCTTATATCCCGGATTGCCGCACTAACCGATGGGGCGGGCGCGGATACGGTTATCATCACCGCCGCGACGGAATCGAACGACCCAATTGAATTAGCGGCGTCGTTGTGCAGGAATCGCGGACGGATCGTTCTTGTCGGTGTTTCTAAAATAGAGATACCGCGAGATATTTTTTATGAGAAAGAACTTGAATTTAAACTTTCCCGCTCTTATGGTCCGGGCAGATACGATCCAGTGTACGAAGAGCATGGTGTTGATTATCCCATTGAATATGTCCGGTGGACGGAGCGGCGCAATATG
>Ga0207048_10095_pt2 | contig 27068 bp, 27 predicted proteins | sample Alteio_BWMinCont_65_FD_153301 | JGI IMG/M metagenome (GOLD analysis project Ga0207048, IMG submission 153301) | Enriched cells from forest soil in Barre Woods Harvard Forest LTER site, Petersham, Massachusetts, United States -... | ecosystem: Environmental > Terrestrial > Soil > Temperate forest >...
ATTGATGATCTGGTTGCTGACCTTTCACAAGCCCTTTCTTAGTGATTAGAGGTTAGAGATAGGAGGTTAGAGATTAGTTATTTTAAGTCCGAAAGTTGGAAAAGTCCGGAAAGTCCGCGGCAAACTCTTTCTAACCTCTAATCTCTAATCTCTAACCTCTAATCACTAAGAAAGGGCTTGTGAAAGGTCAGCAACCAGATCATCAATGTGCTCCAATCCGACAGATACCCGCAATAAATTAAATGGTGTTTTAGTGTCAGGACCTTCCACGGATGCACGATGTTCTATCAAACTTTCAACGCCGCCTAAACTAGTGGCCCGAGTAAATAGCTTAAGACTGTTTATTACTCGCCTGGCTTCTATCTCGCCCCCTTTGACACAAAACGAAAGCATGCCTCCAAAGCTGGTCATTTGTGCTTTTGCAACGGCATGCTGCGGGTGCGATGACAGGCCGGGGTACATTACGCTTTCAATTTTTGGGTGCTTTTCTAGAAATTCGGCTAATAATTGCGCATTGTGCACATGCCCGCGGATGCGGTAGGGCAACGTTTTTATGCTTCGTGCCAGCATGTAGCAATCAAGCGGGGAGGGGATGGCGCCGCCCATTTCCTGAACTTGGCGTATCTTTAGCCACCAATCATTATTCTCTTTGGTTATTAACGCGCCACCCATCAAATCGCTATGGCCGCCAAAATATTTGGTGCAGGAATGCATCACCAAATCGGCTCCGAGTGATACTGGTTGCTGACATACCGGTGTGGCGAAAGTGTTATCACAGGCAACTTTTATACCTTGTTTCCGGGCGATCTCGACTACTTTTTTAATATCCGTGATTTTAAGCAGCGGGTTTGATGGGGTTTCAATCCAGATTAATCCAGTTTCAGGTTTAATATGCCTTTGCAGTACCTCACTATCGTTTATATCGATAAAATCGAAAGTCAATATGCCTTTAAATAAAAGTTTAAGCTGGTTACGCAGGCCATGGTACATGTCATCCGGGGCAATAACGTGTATTCCCGGTGGCAGCGATTGAAATACCGACATCCCTGCAGCGTTGCCGGATGAAAAAGAAGCGGCATCTGCGCCGCCTTCAAGTTTTGCCAAAACGTTTTCAAGCAATGCCCGGTTTGGGTTGCTTGACCTGCTGTAAATGTATCCACCGGGAAATGTTCCGTCCTCCGCCCGCTCAAAGGTGGTTGATAAAATGATGGGCTGTATTACGGCTTTCGAGGTTTCATCAATATGATTGCCGGCGTGGATGGCGATGGTTTCGATTTTCATGAAATGTGTTTTGTGCAAACTTATAAGTTTGCGGTGATTTAATAAATCTTACACCCCCATTACATTAACATTTCCTATTTTTACAAAAACTTTTTGAATGGAAACTGAAGAAAATTTATCCATATTGCTGCAGAATCCAAACTTAACTGCTGATTTAAAACTTATTGCAGAAAAAGTTCTCCACGGCGAGGGCATTACTTTTGACGAGTGTGTTTTGCTCTATGAAAAGGGAGAGCTGGGTTACCTCGGCGTTTTAGCTAACTACATCCGCGAAAAACGACATGGCAATAAAACCTATTTTAACCGTAATTTTCATATCGAGCCTACTAACCTTTGCGTTTACGACTGCAAATTTTGCTCCTATTCCAGGCTGATCAAACAGCGTTCGGAAGGGTGGGAGTATACCATGGACGAGATGCTTGACATGGTAAAAAAATATGACAACGAGCCAGTTACCGAGGTACATATTGTTGGAGGGGTTTTACCACAATATGATGTACCTTTTTACAGCGAATTGTTTAGTAAAATAAAAGAGCATCGTCCTGAGTTGCATATTAAAGCCCTAACTCCCGTTGAATATCATTACATCTTTAAAAAAGCAAAAATAGACTATGCTACCGGCATGCGCCTGATGTTCGAAGCAGGTTTAGGATCGATACCAGGCGGTGGGGCTGAGATTTTTCACCCGGAAATAAGGGAACAAATAGCCAAAGACAAATGTACCGCCGATCAATGGCTGGCAATACATGAAGAATGGCATAAGCTGGGTGCGCGCTCGAATGCTACGATGCTATACGGCCATATCGAAAAATTCTGGCACCGGGTTGACCACATGGATCGCCTGCGTCAATTACAGGATAAAACAGGTGGTTTTCAAACTTTTATCCCGTTAAAATTCCGTAAAGAGAACAACCAAATGTCACATGTGCCGGAATCAACTTTGGTTGAGGACTTGCGAAACTATGCCATAGCGCGTATTTACCTTGATAACTTTGATCATATAAAAGCTTACTGGGCTATGATCAGCCGTACAACAGCACAATTATCGTTAAATTTTGGTGTGGATGATATTGATGGTACACTGGATGATACCACAAAGATATATTCAATGGCCGGAGCCGAAGAGCAGCACCCGGGTATGAGCACCAAACAGCTAGTAGAACTGATAAAAAATGTCGGACGGGAACCAATAGAACGGGATACATTATATAATGTGGTCACCGATTACACCAATTTTGAGTTTCCTGACGAGGTAAAGCCGCAATTTTATAAACTGCCTGTAATTAATTAGGTCATTAGTCATTGTGTCATTAGTCATTGGTGCATCGGAGAAGAAGAGCCAATTATTAATAACCAATAACCAATGGCCAATGACTAATGACCAATGACTAAAACAATGTATATCGTCCGGCACGGGCAAACTGATCTGAATAAACGTGGCATTATACAGGGCCGGGGCATGGATACCGATCTGAATGATGAGGGGCGGCGGCAGGCGGCCTTGTTTTTTAACGCATATAAGTCTGTACCCTTTGATAAAATTTACATTTCTGAACTAAAGCGTACCCAGCAAAGTGTGCAACAATTTATTAATTTAGGTATACCTTATGAAAAATTGTCGGGCCTTGATGAGCTTGGTTGGGGTATTCATGAAGGAAAACCCGCAACTCCTGAAAATAAAGCCGAATTTTTACAGATAATGCGGGATTGGATGAACGGCCATCTGGATGAGAAATTTGAGGGCGGAGAGAGCCCTAATGAAGTCAAAGCAAGGGAGCTTGAAGCTCTTGAGATCATGATGAGCCATCGCGAAGAAAAAACAGTGCTTATTTGCATGCATGGCCGTGCCCTGCGACTGCTTTTATGTATCCTTTCCAATAAGCCGCTTACCGAAATGGACAGTTTTCCGCACCAAAACCTCGTTTTGTATAAAGTGACCTACAACGGCAAAAAATACAAGATCGTCGACTTTAATAACTCCGAACATTTAAAACACGCCTAAAATATACTTGTGAATAAGATCAAAATATCCGCCGTTAGCTATACCAATACCAAACCTTTTATTTACGGCCTGCAGCATGCCGAAATTTTACAAAAAATTGAATTAAGCCTTGATACTCCATCAGATTGTGCCCAGAAACTGATTGACGATGTGGTAGATATAGGCCTTATCCCCGTAGCAGCAACATTAAGCCTGAAGCATTGGGAAATTGTTTCCGACTATTGTATCGGCGCGGTTGGTGCAGTGAATTCAGTATTTATTTTCAGCAATTGCGATATGAAAAAGGTTAAAACTTTGCAGCTTGATCCGCAATCACGTACATCCAATAATTTAGCGAGGGTTTTATTAAAGAATTTTTGGAAAACAGATCATCTGATGATAGCGAAAGATGCTGCCGATTATGCGCAATCGACCGATCCATACACTGCTTTTGTGCAAATTGGTGACCGCACTTTTGGCAAAAAGCAACAGTATCCTTTTGTATACGATCTGGCTGAAGAATGGCAAAAATTTACCGGATTGCCATTTGTATTTGCTGCCTGGATCGCCAATAAAACCATCCCGCTTGAGTTTATGGATGAGTTTAATCAATCTTTAAAATATGGCCTTGACCACCGGGCTGAATTATTAAAGGAATTGCCTGCCAGGGAAGACTTTGATTTTGAAGATTATTTGATGCATAAACTTGATTTTGATCTGACTGAAGATAAGACGAAGGCTTTGTTTTTGTTTTTGGAGTATGTCAAGGGATTGAATTGATTTCAAATCTGTTGAAGAATTCGTATTTAGGGAATATTAGCTTTATATTAAAGGCTTAAAATTACATCTATGAATTCAACATCACTAAAAGGACAATCAGCATTAGTAACAGGCGCCGACAGCGGCATAGGTAAAGGCGTTGCAATAGCGTTGGCAGCTGCAGGCGCAAATGTTGTCATCAACCATGTGGATGCCCACGAAAATGCCGAACAAACTGTTGATGAAATTACTGCAACCGGCGGCAATGCGTATGCAATTCACGCAGATATCAGCGACGAAGCAGAGGTACAGGCCATGTTTGCCGAAATGTATCAACAATATGGCACTATAGATATATTGGTAAACAACGCCGGCTTGCAGAAAGACTCACGTTTTGTGGATATGACCTTGGCCCAATGGAACACAGTGATTAGCATAAACCTCACAGGCCAGTTCCTGTGCTCACGCGAAGCGGCAAAAGAATTTATAAGAAGAGGAGTTGTTCCTGAACGTAGCAAGGCAGCCGGTAAAATAATTTGTATGAGCAGCGTGCATGAAGTCATCCCCTGGGCTGGTCATGTGAATTATGCAGCCAGCAAGGGTGGTATTAGCATGTTTATGAAAAGCATTGCACAAGAGTTGGCGCCGCATAAGATAAGGGTTGTTGGAATAGGTCCCGGTGCTATTCAAACACCTATAAATACATCGGCTTGGGATACACCCGAAGCATTGGCAAAGTTATTAACTCTGATACCCTATAACCGCATAGGTGAACCAGACGATATCGGCAAACTTGCCGCCTGGCTCGTATCTGACGAAGCTGATTATATAACGGGCACCACCATATTCATGGATGGCGGCATGACTTTGTACCCCGGCTTCGCCGATAATGGGTGAGACTTCGTTGGAATGTTGTAAGGTTGAAATGTTGTAAGGTTTTTTTGGGAAATATGATGTATGCATTTTTCTTGAAAGGTTTAACATTTCATCATTTCAATAAATTTAGCGCTCCAACTTTACAACGTTTCAACCTTACAACATTCCAACAATCCTCATATAACCGTTTAAATGACATTTAAATGGCAATTGTGAAATTAATTTCCGGTAAAAAAGCCGTTACAATCATTTAAACGCCATTTTTATCTTCTTTTTTTATTGACATATTGTAAAAAATACACTAAGTACTTTGCCAAAATTTAAATTTATCATCAATAATCCATTGAAATTATAAAGTATTCATAAAAATTCAATGAAATTTTTTACATTGATAAATAAATAAGACTTTTGTTATGGATTTAAAATTTAAAATAACCATGAAAAAGATATTTTTAACAATCGCAACCGCTGCTTTGTTCAGCATTAATGTATTTGCTGCTGATGGTGGCAAAAAGACTACCGAGACTTCTGCTAATGTTTCATATACTGTACAACAAGAGTTTAATGCTGATTTTGCCACTGCGCAAAATGTAGCGTGGACCGTAACCAAAAATTGCCAAAAAGCTGACTTTATTGTTGATGGCGTAAAGAAAACAGCATTTTACAATTTAGCCGGTGACTTTTTAGGAACTACCCAGGTTATAGGTTACAACGCTATTCCTGCCAAATCACAAAAGCTAATAGCTGACAGCTACAAAGATTATGTTGCTAATAATGTTATTGTTTACCAGGCTAACGAAGCAATAAACAGTGATATAGACCCAACATCATACTTTGTTGATTTGAAAAACAGCAAACATGAAGTGCTGGTACGTGTTACAAGCTCAGGTAATATTGAATTATTCAAACAAGTAAAATAATTCTCCCATTATATATTGAGCAAAGCCTTCAGTCTTAGGATTGGGGGCTTTTATTTTTTGATAGAACACAGACGGACGAATTATTTCGAATGGCGAAATATAGCCCGACAATTGGCGTAATTCAAAAAAAATCGCGCCAATTCGTGTCAATTTAAAACAATATTGGGGCAATAAACCTTTTAATTGAAACATCAATTGTACAAGTTACTGCTAATTAGCACGAATTGACAAGTATTATAAATGCAATTACTTCGTGCAATTCGAAAGAATTCGGGGCAACTGGTGTATCCATCAATTTCTTATGTCAAAAACTATTATTGTTGCAAACAGGCTGCCGGTCAAAATATCAAAGAATGGCGAGGGGTATACATTGTCGCCGAGCGAAGGAGGGCTGGCTACAGGATTAGGGTCAATATATAAACAGCAAAATAATATTTGGATAGGCTGGCCGGGTATTGAAATTATTGGCCTGGAAGATCGGGCTACAGTTACTGCAATGCTTGGGGAACTGAACCTGCAGCCTGTGTTTTTGTCCCAGGAAGAAATCAATGAATACTATGAAGGTTTTTCCAATGATGTATTGTGGCCGGTGTTTCATTATTATGCATCAACCTATGCCTATTATAAAAAATCAAACTGGGATTACTACCAAGCGGTAAACAATAAATTTAAGGATGCCATACTTAATATTGCCGGACCAGGGGATATAATTTGGATACATGACTATCAGTTGCTGCTGGTACCCGCATTGGTCAGAAGCAGCATGCCTTATGTTTCTATCGGCTTTTTTCAGCATATACCTTTTCCATCGCACGAAATGTTCAGGCTTATTCCCTGGAGGAATGAATTGCTTTTGGGTATGTTGGGTGCCGACCTTATCGGTTTCCATACTTTTGATGATGTAAAGCACTTTTTAAACGCGGCCACACGGTTATTGCCGGTAACCGCTTCTGCAAATGTAATTACCAATGAGGAGAGATCGGTCGTTATAGAATCGTTCCCGATGGGTATTAATGACAAAAAGTATGCTGCTCTCCCGTTACAAAAACAAGTGCAAACCCAGGCTGAATTAATAAGAAGCACCTTTAAAGATTGTAAGCTCATTATTTCAATCGACAGGCTTGACTACAGCAAGGGAATTTTGCAGCGTTTGCAAGCATTTGAACTTTTATTACAGCAGCATCCTGAATATAAGGGTAAAATAGCGCTTTATATGATTGTGGTGCCCTCGCGGGATTCAGTTCCTCAATATGCACATCTTCGCGATGAGATCGATAAAAGGGTAGGGAACATAAATTCAATTTACCGCTCAATAGAATGGAGCCCTATAAATTATTATTATCGTTCCATACCCATTGAGATGTTATCGGCCTTATACAGCATCGCGGATGTGTGCCTTGTTACCCCCATGCGGGACGGAATGAACCTGGTTAGTAAAGAATTTATTGCCAGCCGTGTTCATGACGACGGCGTTTTAATTTTAAGCGAGATGGCGGGTGCGTCAAAGGAATTGATCGATGCGCTTATTGTTAACCCGAATAACTCCGAAGAAGTATGTAATGCCATTATAAAAGCACTTAATATGCCTTTGGACGAGCAGCAAAGGCGGATGCAGGCAATGCGGCAAATCGTTGCCAAATTTAATATATCGCACTGGGTGAAAATATTCATGGATAAGTTAAAGGAGGTTAAACAAATCCAACGCTCACTGCAAACAAGGCATGTTAGCGGTAGTACAGAACAGTCGATAATAAATCGTTATCAAAACACACATAAACGGATCATATTTTTAGATTATGACGGCACATTGGTTTGGTTCAACTCAAATATTGAACAGGCGGTCCCGGACCAGGAGTTGTATGACCTGTTAAAAGATCTGACGGACGATCCGGCTAACGAAGTGGTATTAATAAGCGGCCGTAAGCACAAAAGCCTAAGCGATTGGTTTGGCGATAGCAAATTGTACCTTATTGCCGAACATGGTTCATGGTTTAAAAAGGAGAATGGTAGCTGGCGCAAAATAAGCGGTCTTAGTGATAGTTGGAAACATGATATTTATCCTTTGATGGAGACTTATGTCGACCGTACTCCCGGGTCTTTTATTGAAGAAAAAAGTTATTCGCTGGTTTGGCATTACCGCAGAGCCCAAAAAGGTTTGGGCGAATTGAGGGCAAACGAACTGATGAATAATTTAAAATACCTGGCCAGCGACAAGGGTTTGCAGCTTTTATCGGGCGATAAAGTGCTTGAGGTGAAAAACATTGAGATAAATAAAGGAAAAGCCGCATTAACCCTTATCGAAAAAAATAATTATGATTTTATCATTGCCTTTGGCGATGATTATACAGACGAGGACCTGTTTAAAGCATTGCCTGATAACGCGATAAGTATAAAAGTCGGAGGAAATTTATCTGCTGCAAAATTTTATTTGCGCAACCCCGCCGAAGTAAGAAAATTGCTCGCCGGTTTTACTAAAGGTGTGCCAGTAAGTTAGGCCGAGAAGGACCTTCCAACGCTCATTCCAATTAACGAACTTCTAATCACTAGTCTCTACCCTCCAATCTCTTATTACAAAAATATAGGTTTATCTAATTTTATAGCTATCCTGTAAGCCGCATTCATAAGGCCCACATGGCTATATGCCTGCGGAAAATTACCCCATTGGCTGCCATCATTTTCATCAACATCTTCGCTGAAAAGCAGCAGGTGGTTTGAAAACTGGAGAAGATTCTCAAACTCGCGCATTGCATCATCCAGTCTGCCTACACTTGCCAGCGCCTCTACATACCAAAATGCACATATCAAAAAAGTGGTTTTCGGCCTGCCAAAATCATCTTTATATAAATATCTGTAAAATAATCCATTAGGTGTTTTTAGCTCTTTCTCTAAAGCCGTTAAATGATCTTTTGCACGGCGTGATGATGGATGAAGATAATTCATCATGATAAGTTGTAATGTGCTGGCATCAAGGTTTGAACTGCCTGCCGCATTGGTATAAACTTTCCTTACCGGATCATAGCAACTTTCAATATGTTTGGCGGCTCGTTTTTTTAAGGAAATAGCTTTACGAATAAGCTTTTTATTGTTGATTGTCCGGGACATTTTTTCGGCGGCCGAGGCGCCTGCCCATTGAAACAAGTTGCTATAGCAATGTATATTGGTCATATTTCTGAATTCCCAAATGCCTGCATCTTTTTCATCAATAGTCCGTTCAATTTTTCCTAATAAAAGTTCTATCCATTGTACCGAATCCTTCCTTTCCGAAAAAATAAAACGATGATCAGTATACAAAGGCAGGAGAGAGATCATAATCTGGCCATAAATATCATTTTGAATATGCTCAAATGCCTGATTACCAACTCTTACTGGCTGGTTGCCCATGTAGCCTTCAAGATGAGTCATTATCTCTTCTGTCAGGACTTTTTTACCTGTAATTCCATATAGTGGCTGGTATCGCTCATCCTCTGCAAAAGATATATCAGTAACATAACCAAAATATTTTTCCATCTCTTCAAAATGGCCGATGTGGTTAAGGGCTGTAATAACGTAATAAGTATCACGTAGCCAGCAATACCGGTAATCCCAGTTGCGGCCGCTGCCTGGAAACTCGGGCAAACTTGTAGTGCTTGCGGCTATTATCGCCCCGGTATCTTCAAACTGGTGTATTTTTAACGCCAGCGCTGAGCGTATCACAAATGGCTGGTTATAGGTAGCTATTGATGAATGTTTTATCCATATACGCCAGTATTGAATGGTCTCACGTAAAAATCGTTCTGCCGTGCTTATTAGCGGGGCTTCAAGGGGCTCACCGTAGGTAAGTACCAGGTACCGGCTATCATTTAATACAAAAGACTGTTCATCGAAAACATAACTAATCGGAATATTGGTTGTTAACCGCATATCTTCCTCGCCGCCTAAAAATTGAATATGATTACTTCCCCGGTTAACATGCAGCTTCACTTCGCCATACCCTGAAACAGGCTCACATTTTACCACAATGCGTGGCGATCCCTCTAACGGCTCGATCTTGCGGATAAGCATCAGCGCTTTGTAGTAGCGTTGATGCTCATAAAAACGGGGGGCAAAGTCGGTTATTCTATATTTTTCACCGTTTTTTGTACTGATTTCGGTTATTAATACATTCGTATTTTCAAGATAATACTGGTGCGAAGTATAATCTTCAGCAGGCAAAATTGAAAACTCTCCTCCCTTCTTTTTATCCAGCAGCCCACCAAAAACAAAAGTACTATCAAAACGGGGCCAGCATAGCCAATCGACGTTGGTGTTTTTATTTATATGTGCCAGGTAGGCGCAATTCCCAATTACTCCTGTATTGTAAGTGTGTTTTCTCATATAAATAGCTTAACAAATACGGTTAAAATATGTTCGCGTATATTTAATATGTAAAATAGATGTAATTTGTAGTATTTTTTTAAAATTGCTATTGAATTGTAAAACAATCAGCCTAACTTAGATTCATTATTTACCTTAAAAATTTTAAAATTATGGGCTTACGATTGGGAGATGCTGCTCCAAACTTCAAAGCAAAAACATCCGAAGGCGAAATCGATTTTTATGAATATCTTGGCGATAGCTGGGGGGTTTTATTTTCGCATCCGGCCGATTATACACCGGTATGCACCACAGAGTTAGGGAAAACGGCCTCGTTAAAAAGCGAATTTGACAAACGTAATGTCAAGGTTATCGCACTAAGCGTTGATTCGGTTGAAACGCACAAAGGATGGATAAATGATATCAATGAAACGCAAAATGTCGAGGTAAATTTCCCGCTCATCGGCGATGAGAACCGCGAGATTGCCTTAGCTTATGATATGATCCACCCAAATGCATCGCTAACAGCTACTGTGAGATCGTTGTTTATTATTGCGCCCGATAAAACCATTAAACTGATAATAACTTATCCTGCCTCAACCGGCAGGAATTTCACAGAAATTTTAAGAGTGATCGATTCCTTACAACTAACCGCCTATTACAGCGTTGCAACCCCGGCTGACTGGAAAGAAGGGGAGGACGTAGTTGTGGTACCGGCAATTAAAACGGAAGACATCCCGGCAAAATTTCCAAAAGGTTTTACGCTGGTTAAACCCTATTTACGATTAACGCCACAACCAAATAAATAATTTTATTTGGTTATTAAATATTTATATATTTGAACAGATTGGTTTTTCTATGTCCTTTCTGATAGAAATCCTATTTTATTAGATTTGATATAGTTTTTTAATCTGGAACACGAATTTTTTATACAACAATTATAATATTTATGAAAACTGGAAAAGTAAAATGGTTTAACACACAAAAAGGTTATGGTTTTATTGTTACCGACGATGGTAAAGATCTTTTTGTACACTTCAAGGATGTACAAGGCGGGGTAAACGCCATTAAAGATAACGATAACGTTACATACGACGTGGAAGAAGGCAGAAAAGGGTTACAGGCAGTAAATGTAAAAAAAGCATAATTAAAAAGATTAATTTCTTACGACCTCTGCCTCAACAGGGGTTTTTTCGTTTTGATAAGTTCTAAAGGGATGCATCACTTCGCATCTCCAGCATATAGTTATTAAGATGCAAAGTATTGCATCAAGGCAACCTTTTTAACCAATTATTGCAATTATGGATGCATCGGCCATAAAATTGTTATTTCGACGGAGAGCATAGACAACGATTCCCCGTTAATAAAAAAAATTATTCTCCCGTTTATTAATTACTTTAAATTAGCGACCAATTATTATTTTTTATGATTGATGCCGTTCCCGCCAAACTTACCCGCAACGCTGTTTTATTAGTCCTCGTGGCCTCTTTAGGCTATTTTGTTGATATTTACGATCTTTTGATTTTTTCAATTGTCAGAAAGGCGAGCCTGATCGGGATCGGTGTTAAAACAGCGGACGTACTCGCAAAAGGAGTATTCATTATCAATGTACAAATGTTCGGTTTGTTATTGGGGGGTATACTTTGGGGTGTACTTGGCGATAAATTAGGCCGGATTAAAGTGCTTTTTGGTTCCATATTATTATATTCAATAGCAAATTTTGCCAACAGCTATGTTCAGGATGTGAACACTTATGCTATCGTCCGTTTTATTGCAGGTATTGGTCTTGCCGGGGAGTTAGGTGCAGGTATCACACTGGTAACAGAAACCCTCAGTAAAGAAAAAAGAGGTTACGGAACAATGATTGTTGCAGCGGTTGGCCTGCTTGGCGCAGCCGCGGCGGTTATGGTAGCAAAATATGGCTGGCGCCCTGCCTATCGCGTCGGCGCCGGCTTAGGCATTGTGCTGCTTTTGCTCCGGATAGGAACTTTTGAGTCCGGGATGTTCAGGACTATGGAACAATCCACTGTTTCAAAAGGTAATTTTCTTATGCTCCTCAATAACTGGGAAAGGTTTAAAAAATATTTATACTGTATTTTGATTGGCGCGCCGTTATGGTATGTTGTTGGCGTCTTGATCACCTTATCGCCCGAGTTTGGCAAGGCCATGAACGCAAAGGATTCCTTAAACGCCGGGGATGGCATTTTATACGCTTATATCGGAATAGCCGTGGGCGGACTTATAGCGGGCCTTTTGTCGCAGGTAACCAAATCAAGGAAATTAGTTATGTATATTTTCCTGGTAACATCAACGGTCAGCGTTATCGTCTATTTAAGTTCTACAGGCCTTACAAGCCGCCATTTTGTTTGGCTTTGCTTTTTTATGGGATGCGGGGTTGGCTATTGGACCACTTTTATTACCATCGCCGCAGAACAATTTGGCACAAATATCCGTGCTACAGTAACCACAACTGTTCCGAATTTTGTAAGGGGATCCTTAATTCCGGTTAATACTGCTTTTGTTGCGTTTAAAAGCCATTACGGAATGATTACCAGCGGTTATATCATGATGGCTATCCTTACAGCAGTTGCATTGTTTTCTGTGAGCCAGCTAAACGAAACATTCGGGAAGGACCTAAATTATGTTGAAATAAGTTGATTTGGTTTACTGAGTTGATTAAGTGAATAGTTGTTTGTATTGTTAACCACTCACTTATCAACCTAATCAACTAAATTTGCCTTAATGATAAATAAAGACCAGATAGTTGCAGATTACCAACTGATACAGGATGAAATATGCGCCGCGCTTGAGTTGACAGATGGCAAAGCCTTTTTTGAGGAAGAAAAATGGGAGCGCGATGGCGGTGGCGGCGGCCGTACAAGGGTTATTCAAAATGGGAATATCTTTGAAAAGGGCGGAGTGAATTTTTCAGCAGTTTATGGCCAGCTTCCTGATACGGTAAAAAAAGCTTTGAATGTTGAACAGGATGATTTTTTTGCAACTGGGATATCCATTGTGATACACCCAAATCACCCATTGGTTCCCATTATTCACATGAATATTCGTTATTTCGAAATGCCATCGTCATTTGGTACTGACCGCGAGCCTGTACGATGGTTTGGAGGCGGGATCGACCTTACCCCGCACTATATTTTTGAGGAAGATGCAAGGTATTTTCATGCATATTTAAAATCAGTTTGTGATAAATTTTATCGCGATTTTTATCATCGTTTTAAATTATGGGCCGATGACTATTTTTTCATCAAACATCGTAATGAAACCCGCGGGATAGGGGGGATATTCTATGACCGTTTAACGGCAGGTGAGGAGTTAACCTGGGAAACTATATTTGAATTTTCAAAAGCGCTGGGGCATTCGTTTATCCCAATTTATACCGAATTGGTTAAGCGGAACCGTGATAAACCATTTAATGAATTGCAGCAATTATGGCAACACCAGCGCCGCAGCCGTTATGCAGAATTTAACCTGGTTTATGATGCTGGGACTAAGTTTGGCCTGGAAACAAACGGGCGCATTGAATCCATCTTAATGAGCTTGCCGCCGACAGCTAAATGGCTCTATAACTACCAGGCAGAACCAGGCGGTGAGGAAGAAAAAACTCAGTCTTTATTAAAAAAGGGGATCAACTGGGTTTGAAAATTAAGAAACATGAAAAAATTATCGGTTCTTTTTACAATGATAGCTTTATGCTCTTTTCAGGACCCAACTACCCTCAAAGGCACCTGGAAGTTTGTCGGCGGAATTTATAACGGCAAAAAGGAAGGCGCGCCAACAGAATATGCGCTGCAAAGAAAATATGATGACGCCCATTACGAAGCTTTCGCCATACAGGAAGGCTACAACGATGAAAAATATGAAACCGGGGACTATTTATTAAAGGGAGATACCTGCATTGATACGGAAACTTTTTGTAGTCAACCGTCAAAAATAACTAATATACCGATCCACTACTTATATAACTTAAAAAACGATACGCTCACCTTAAAAGGGAAATTGCCTACCGGGATGATTGTGGAAGAATATTGGAAGAAGATAAAATAGGAGTCCGAAAGTCCGGAAAGTCGGTAAAGTCCGAAAGAAGCTACAATAAGGGATAAGGGAAGTCTTGAAAGTCAGCTAACTAAAATTCTTCATTTTTTACTTTCGGACTTTACCGACTTTCCGGACTTTCGGACTTTTTTAAACCCATTAATTTTCTTACCTTCGCAGGTCGTTTAAAAAACACTTTTTAGACGGACGATTATAGAGAATATCCTACATAGAAATAAAAAATGGCCGACGAAACAGGAAACGGAACCACACCACCAGAAGACAGAATAATTTCGATAAATATTGATGAAGAAATGCGATCAGCCTACATTGACTATTCAATGTCGGTTATCGTTTCAAGGGCATTACCCGATGTCCGCGATGGCTTAAAACCGGTTCACAGGCGTGTTTTGTATGGCATGCTCGATCTTGGGCTAAATAATAACAAACCTTATAAAAAATCGGCCCGTATAGTGGGGGAGGTTCTTGGTAAGTACCACCCGCATGGCGATAAATCAGTTTATGATGCCATGGTGCGTATGGCCCAGGAGTGGAGTCTGCGCTATCCGATGGTTGAGGGGCAGGGAAACTATGGATCAATCGACGGCGATGAACCAGCAGCAATGCGGTACACAGAGGCAAGACTTGAAAAGATAGCAGAAGAGATGCTTGCCGATATCAATAAAGATACCATTGATTTCCAGCTGAATTTTGATGATTCGCTAAACGAACCAACAGTTTTACCTGCAAGGTTCCCCAACCTATTGGTAAATGGTGCATCTGGTATAGCGGTAGGTATGGCTACTAACATGGCGCCGCACAATTTAACCGAAGTTATAAATGCAACTTTAGCATTGATAGATAACCGCCAGATTGAGGTCACTGAGTTGATGAAACATATCAAAGGCCCGGATTTCCCTACAGGTGGCATTATTTATGGCTTTGAAGGCGCGCGTGAGGCATTTGAAACAGGCCGCGGCAGGATAGTGATAAGGTCAAGGGCCGAAATAGAAACTTATAATGGCGATCGTGAACGAATCATCGTTACCGAGGTTCCATATCAGATAAATAAATCGTTGATGATTGAGCGTACCGCAGAGCTTGTTAACGATAAAAAGCTTGAGGGTATCTCGGCTATCAGGGATGAATCAAACAGATTGGGTATCCGCGTAGTTTATGAAATTAAACGCGACGCAAATGCGGCCATTGTACTCAATAACCTGTATAAATACACCGCGCTGCAAACATCATTTAGCATAAATAATATCGCCCTGGTGCATGGCAGGCCAATGCTGCTGAACCTGAGAGACCTGATCCACCATTTTGTTGAGCACAGGCACGAGGTTGTTATTCGCCGCACAAAATTTGAACTTTCCGAGGCTCAGAAACGGGCTCATATCCTTGAGGGCTTGTTGATCGCATTAGACCACCTTGACGAGGTGATCAAATTAATACGCGGCTCAAACACGCCAGATGATGCCAGGGAGGGGTTAATGACCCAGTTTGGATTAACTGACATACAGGCTCGCGCCATTTTAGACATGACATTAAGACGGTTAACCGGCCTTGAGCGCGATAAAATAAAAGATGAGTACGCCGCCCTGATGAAGCTGATCGATTACTTAAACACTGTTTTAGCTGACGTAGGTTTACGGATGCAAATCATTAAGGATGAGCTGATTGAGATTAGAGATAAATACGGCGATGAACGCAAAACTGAAATGATCCATTCATCAGCAGAAATGCAAACAGAGGATTTTATTGAAGATGAGGATGTTGTGATCACTATTTCGCGTGAAGGTTATATAAAACGTACCCCGCTGACGGAATATCGCCGACAGGGCAGGGGTGGCAAAGGGGCCATTGGAAGCAATAGCCGTGATGCCGACTTTATAGAACACTTGCTGATCGCATCGAACCATAATTATATGCTCTTCTTTACAGAGTCGGGGCAATGTTTCTGGTTAAGAGTATTCGAAATCCCCGAAGGAACACGCACATCAAAAGGAAGGGCTATTCAGAACATCATCAATATCCCGAAAGAGGAAAATATCAAGGCTTATATCAAACTGATTAACCTGAAGGATAAGGAATATCTCGAAAATAACTTCATAATTATGTGTACCCGTAAAGGTACCATCAAGAAAACTTCGCTCGAGGCTTATTCACGTCCACGTGCAAATGGTATAAACGCGATAAACATCAACGATGGCGATTCACTTTTAGAAGCAAGCTTAACCAGCGGAACAAGCGAAATAGTAATGGCGTTGAAATCAGGCCGTGCTATTCGTTTTAATGAATCGAAAGTGAGGCCAATGGGACGTACAGCGACTGGTGTTCGCGGTATAACGCTTGAGGATGAGAATGACGAGGTTGTTGGCATGATCAGTATAGATAACCCTGAAACAACCGTTTTGGTAGTCTCTGAAAAGGGTTATGGAAAGCGTACCGATATTGATGATTACAGGGTGACAAACAGGGGTGGGAAAGGCGTTAAAACCTTAAACATTACGGATAAAACCGGAAAACTTGTTGCCATAAAAGGTGTTACTGACAAAGAGGACCTGATGATCATTAATAAATCGGGCATCATTATAAGGATAGCGATAAGCGAACTAAGGACGATGGGGAGGGCCACCCAGGGTGTAAGATTAATTACACTTAAGGAAAATGACGAAATTGCATCGGTGGCCAAAATTGAGCATGATGAAGAAGATGAAAAGGAAAACGGTGAGAATGGCGAAAGTAATGGTACCGGATCAGTTGCCGATGATATCGATGATTCAAATGAATAAAAAATAATGCAGGGCCGTAAAATTATCTTATCGGTTTTAATATTAATGTTCACTGCATCGGGTGCCTTTTGTCAGACAGAAGTGCTCAAGAATGTAGTGAACAATCTTGCTTTTTATAAGCAAAAAAAAGACCTGAAATACTTAAGTAATGCCAAAACAACGGTCGACAGTTTAATTCAGGCATCTCCTGGTCCGATTGACTTGGAAAAAAGCGTTTACAGAGTGGTTGTTTATTCGAGCATCCTATACATCGATTCATTAAATAAACTAAATGAGCCTGCGACATTTTTAGCACAAACTACCGAAATGGTGGATAAGCTTTCTGAGAATCGGAAAATTTACAAATTCCAGGTAGATATGGATTATGCAAAAAACTGTTTGACAAATGTTTATATACGCAAGGCTTTTGTTTACATGAATAATTACGACTTCAATAATGCGTTACAATTGTTTGAGATTGCAAAAAAATATGCACCTTTATTTAAGCAATTAGATGTTTACATCGCATATTCAAATAATAAACTCGGACATTTAAATGCTGCTGCGAAATATTATACCGGTCTGATTGGTGGTGACAGTACTAAAGCTGAATATGTTGAAGCTGTATCAAATATTTATAAATCATTTGGCGATACGGTTACTGCGCTTGACATTGTAAAAAAAGGGCGTAAAATATTACCGAACGACAGGTCGTTAATACTTGATGAAGCCAATATTTATAATAATAAAAGGGATTACCGTTCATTAGTAAATTTGTTACCATCGCTGCTTGAGATCAATCCAAATAGTGCTGATATTGCATTTGTTGCAGCAAATTGTTATGATCATTTGAATCAGTATGATAAGGCCGAGTCACTTTATTTACATGCTATTGAGTTAAACAGTTCGGCATACGAGCCGGTGTTTAACCTCGGACTATTGTATTTTAAACAAAGTGAAATAAAACAGGAGAAGGGGAATGATCCAAACACGGCACGGGCAGTTCAATGGCTTGAAAAGGCAAATGAAATATCGCCAAATGATATAAATTGCCTGCGGGTTTTGCATTTGGTTTACGCACAAACCGGAAATAAAAATCAAATAAACCGAATAGATAATAAATTAAAACAGTTAACCAATCAATAATAAATTATGAAAATCAAACTTTTGATGTTGGGCCTGTTAGGCTTAGTTTCAGCAACGACGTTTGCACAAAAAGGAGAGTTAAAAAATGCACAGGACAGTTATGATAGTTTTACAGTATCAAATGCAAGCGCTCAAAAGCTGCCACTGTTAGCAGCTAAGGCTAAGGCAAGCCTTAATGATGCAAAAACGTCTATTGATAAAGCCTCTGCCAACGAAAAAACTGCTGCTTTGCCGCAAACTTTTGCATTAAAAGGGGCAATATATTCAGCGCTGGCAAGTCAGGATAGTGTTGCCACCACAGCCGAACCATTAATATCTGCCGCTCAGGAGGCTATAAAAAAAGCAAAGGAATTGGATACTAAAGGAGAAAATAAAAAATTGATAGATCAAGCCGACAATAATTTAGAGATATATTACTCTGCAATAGGCGTTAAACAGTACCAGGCTGCAAAATATGATCTTGCTTATAATGCATTTGATAATTATCGCCAGGCATCCAATGATGACACCACAGCAGTGTACTATACCGCGCTTGCTGCATCAAATGCAGGATCTAAAGATCCGAAATACTATCCATTAGCCATAACAAACTATAATAAACTATTAGCCACGAAATATTCACAGAATCCTAAGATTTATAAATACCTGACCAGCTTGTATTTAAATACTAAAGATACTGCAAGCGCAATGAAAACGATAGCTGAGTCGGTTGCCAAATATCCGACAAATGCAGAATTGCGCGAATTGGAGATCAGAATCGGCTTACAAGCGGGCAAGGAAAAAGAAATAGTAGGAAAAATTGATGCTGCAATAGCAAATGACCCTAAAAATAAAGCACTTTATTATTATGAGGGTTTAATTTATTCCCGTATTGGAGATGCAGACGATGATAAGGCGTTAAAAGCTAAAGACAATGCAAGTAAAACCACTTTAAGCAAGTCGGCGCTTGATAGTTATGCAAAAGCAGTTGATTTTTATAAAAAGTCTATTGCAATAGATCCGGATTATTTTGATGCGAATTTGAATTTGGGCTATACCTTAGTAAGGCCTGGAATTGATATTTATAACGAAGCGAGGAATTTACCGGCCACTGCATCACAAAAAGATTATGTTGCAATGAGGCTAAAAGCCGATGCACAATTCGATCTGGCATTGCCGTATTTGCAAAAGGCTGCGGACTTAAACCCAAAATCTGTTGACGCGCTCACAAATTTGAGAAATTATTACAGAGGCAAATATGATCCCGCACATACTGCGGATAATAAAGCAAAAGGCGATGATTTAAAAAAGCAAATTGACGCTTTGCCGAGCGCAACTACAACCGGGAAGAACTAAAATAGAAGGGGGCTTTTAAACAAGCTCCCTTTTAATGGAATATATCACTTAACATAATGTTAATTATGAGAAAAATAAATGAATAGTATTTTTGTTTATCTTATAATTCCGGATTTTACTTTAGGTGACTTTATGTCCTCTAATTCTGCACCTTATTTTATGAGTTCAGAATAATTTAAAAAACTTTTCTTTTTATATTACATAAACGGCTATCCCTGATAAGGATAACCGTAATTTTTATTTTAGGCAACTATATACAACTTGTGATAAAAAAATCTTTTAGAATTAAAGAAACAATAGCAACTAAAAATCCAATACCTAAAATTCCAAATCCCCTTTTGACTAATTTATTTTTCCTTTTCGGAGTTTCATAATCCGGATTTCTACCATAACTAAATGAAGCGTCAGGGAAATTGTCAGGGCTATTATAAAACATTAAAATAGATCCGGAAAGCTGAATTATTAAAGCAAATAAATCTAAAAAATTTGTGATTTTAGTCATCTAAACTTTGTTTAATATTTTAATAATCAGCATGTTATAATCGTGCTATTCTCAAAGCTTTTATGATACTGTCTTTTACAAATCGGTCACAACACCCATCAAGTTCAAGGGTTTTATTATCAGTAGAATCTTGTACAGTTATTCCTTCCTTGTGTATTGGACATTCATCTACAGATAAGCCTGATTTAATGTCTTCAATCTGTTTTTTATTAAAATTATTTGATGATTTCATTTTGATTGATTTAAAGCTGTTCATTCAAATGTAAATCAGGATTGCAGCAAAAAACGCAAAATAGCTCACTTTTTTTACTGAGAAGTGATATTTATTTTGATTTGAACATTTGATACTTTAACATCCCCTACGCTGTCGGTTGCTGCTTGCCATTTGGGCATATTTTCTAAGCATATGACTATTTTACCCTCCAGCATGTTTTTAAGTTGAGGATCAACATTTAATTTACTATCAGTTTCGTTAATCGTGACTGAAAATATTTTTCCATCGCTATTAAGAAGGAAATTAGCTGATATGACCCCTAAATTCTTGTGTCTATCTGGCCATTTTAAATGATTTGAAACATATTTATCAAGGTCAAGATTGGGTTTAGCTTCAACATTTGGAATTTTACTTTCTTTTAAATGCTTAATATGTTCTACTAATGGTTTGCTTGAATTATTTTGTTGGGGGTCACCCAAAAATCCTTTGCTTTGAACTACATATGCTACGCCGGATTTGGTAAAATTTATAACTATTGCTTTTTTAATGTCGTAGTCAATTTCTACGTCATAATCCCCTCTCATGTTAGTTTCATTTTCTGCGTTAAAGAAACTTTCATGTACGTGTCCGGAGTTGTTTACGCTGGTTCTTACATCGCTTACCATGAAACTTTTTATGCCAGTTTCTGGTGTATAAAAACTAAAAAATTGCCCGTAATAACATACAGACATAGGCTCATAAATTCTTTTTTCACCCTTAATTGTTTCTTTTAGATAGGATGGTTCAGCGACACATCTTAAATCCTGGGCTTTAGCTAAAAAGGGTAAAATTGCCATGATGGCAACAACAATTGAGATTTTCATTTAATGATATTTTTTACAAATCTATATGTTTTTAACCTGTATATTTTTAAATATTTAGTTACCAAATCTTTATAAAATAACCATGGTTAATCTTATAACCCTGCGCCCTTAATGGAGTAACGCACCCTAACCTGCATTTATTAACCCTTTAAATATTTATGTGTCATGGATGAAATTAAAAACCCCAATCCTAAACCCTTAACTTTTGATAAGTGAGACGCCACTATGGGCTTAATTTTTTGGCTCTTTATTTGTATATTTGAATAAATATTCGGGAATCATGCGTACATTAAACGTTTCTATATCGGAAATTGAGTACAATAAATTTGGCATAAAAAATGACAAATTGACTTTTACGGATTTTATTGACATTGTGAGTAAGGAATTGACACGGCAAAATTTGAACAAGTGTATAGAACTTGCAGAGAAGTACGGGCTTTCGAAAATGACAATGGAGGAAATAACAAATGAAGTAAAAGCAGTCAGAAAAAATGCAAAAAATCGTAATTGATACAAACGTTATCGTATCGTCAATTATTCAACAAGGTTATCCCTTCAAAATCATCAGCGAACTTTTTATTGAAGATAAATTTCAATTATGTATTTCGAACGAACTAATGGCTGAATATTATGAAGTCTTATCACGACCGAAATTTGCAAAATTTCATAACTTTTTTATCCGCGCCGAAGCATTGCTCGTAGATATAGAAAATAAGGCGACAAAATTTGTTCCGGCTATAAAACTTCATCTTATTTCTGACGCAGACGATAATATGATTTTAGAGCTTGCGGACCAATGCATGGCCGACTTTATTATTACCGGCAACACTACTGATTTCACTTTTCCAACTTACAAGCAGACAAAAATTGTGACGCCAAAAGAATATTGGGATAACTTTCAACCCGCCTGAAAATTACCAGGGCCCCAGTTCGATTTCTGTCAAACATTAATCCAAATTCATTAATTTTTTATTTAGAATTTTAACAAGTAATTTTCTGATATTTAGCCCATATGTTAGTATCTGAAGGTGTACTGAAATGGGTTATACGCTTCTACCCTCCTCTTTTTTTTCAGCGCATTTGGGTGGTCAGGTTTGATAAAGAGTTTCGCGGTGTTGAGGTAAAGATCAAAAAGAGCCTTTTAAATAAAAACTATAACAATTCAATTTTTGGCGGTACTATATTTTCAGCTGCCGACCCGTTTTATCCGGTACTTTTTTTCCATATTTTAAAGCACAGAGGGTATAAACTGCTGGCGTGGTCGCATTCTTTGGCTATCCGGTACCGTAAGCCTTCTACAACGGACATGCATTTTAAAATTAAAATAAGTGATGAAGAGATAGAAGATTGCGAAGGGGCATTAAATTCAACAGGAAAATACAAAAGAACTTTCCTTATTGAAATTTATGACGAAAACGCAATTTTATGTGTAACTGTATTGAGCAAAATTTATATTCGCAATTTGAGTTTTTCAGCCAATGCTGATGAAAATGTATCATTTTAACCGATCCAAATCCCATAAACAGCAATGCAAATTATAATGAACGACGATTTCTTTTTAAAAAAAGGATTTCTTATCTCAACAGATCAAAACTTGCTCGATTTTAAAATGATCTATAAGTATTTAAGCGACGATTCTTACTGGGCCCAGGGTATACCCTCTAAAACGCTAAAAAAAGCTATCGAAAACTCGTTTTGTTTTGGAGTTTACAAGCAAAATGTACAGGTCGGACTGGCAAGGGTGGTTACCGATAAAGCCACTTTTGCCTATATTTGTGACGTGTTTATTCTTCCGGATCATAGAGGGCTGGGATTATCAAAATGGCTGATTCAAACGATAATGGAGCATCCGGAATTGCAAGGACTAAGGCGATGGTCGCTCGCCACAGCTGATGCCCACGGCCTGTACAGACAGTTTGGATTTACACAAATAAACCGCCCGGAAAGATGGATGGAAAAATTTAAACCTTATCAATCGCTTAAAAAAGAGGGAGAACGGTCATGAATGTAAAAAAGCTGATTTTTGACGGCGAAGGGGTAACACTTGACTTTAAGAAAACAATAACCAGCTGCGAAAAGATCGCCAGGACAATGGTTGCGTTTGCAAATAACAAGGGCGGGCGCTTATTGATCGGAGTTGCTGATGATGGTACAATAACCGGTGTGAAATCAGAAGATGAAGAGCGGTATATGATCACCAAAGCTGCACATTTGTGTGCCAGTCCTGAGCTTGAACCCATATTTGAGGAAGTATACGTGGATGATAAATTGGTCTTGGTTGTCGAGACGCCCGAAAGCGCGGTAAAACCACATTTCGCTCTTGCCGAAGATGGAAAGTGGTGGGTTTATGTTAGGGTAAAGGATAAAAGCGTGCTAGCTAGCAAAATTGTGGTTGATGTGTTGAAACGGTCGGCCGGAACTGATGGGGTTTTAATAGAGTATTCGTCAAACGAAAAAGCTTTGCTGGAATACCTGGATAAGACGGCCCGCATAACTATAAAGGAATGCTGCGATCTGCTTAAAATTGGCCGTAAACGTGCACAACGCCTGCTAGTTGACCTTATACTATCGGGCATTATCCGGATCAATACGACTGAAAAAGAAGAATTTTACACTGCTGTGTAGATTTGAGATGTGAGATATGAGATGTGAGATAAAAAGCAATACTTAATTAAATGATGTATTCGTCAACTTTCTAACCACCCTTCTTACATCTCATATCTCACATCTCATATCTCACATCTCATATCTAAAAAAATGAAGACCCTCTACCACAAATATAAGCATCATTACCGTGCTAACCTGAACTTGGCGATACCGGTGGTTATATCACAGTTGGGACATACGCTGGTTCAAACCTCGGACACGATAATAGTGGGCCATTTCGCCGGGACTGTTTCGCTTGCAGCCGTTTCGTTGGCTAACAGTGTTTTCATTATTATGATGGTAATCGGGCTTGGGGTTTCATACGGCATAACACCATTGATTGCCCAGCACAACGGACGGAATAATTACACAGAATGCGGCCAGTTACTTTCAAATAGTTTATTTATAAACGTAATAACAGGCGCCATCCTTTTTTCAATTACCTTCTTTGGCTCTGTACTGGCGTTGGATCATTTGGGCCAAACTCCGGAAGTTGTTCACAAAGCAAAGCCTTTTTTAGTATTGTTGGGTTTATCCATGATCCCCCTGCTGGTTTTCAATACCTTTAAGCAGTTTACGGAAGGCCTGGGTTTTACTAAACAGGCAATGGCTATTTCAATTTGGGGTAATGTGCTTAATGTATGCCTGGGCCTTACGTTTGTAATAGGACTTTTTGGCATCACCCCTATGGGTGTTAAAGGAGTTGGCTATAGTACATTGATCGATCGGTGTGTTATGGCAGTAGTCATGGCTATCTATGTATTCAGATCTGAGAACTTCAAAAAATATATAAAAGGCTTTGCTTTAACTAATGTTGACCGTCGGCGCTGTTTGGAAATTTTGCGCATCGGTGCGCCTGTGGCCTTGCAATACACCTTCGAGATCAGCGCCTTTAGTGCTGCGGCAATCGTTATCGGAACAATAGGATATCACGAGCAGGCAGCGCACCAGGTTGCCATTAACCTGGCTGCTATGACTTATATGATGGCAAGCGGTTTATCGGCTGCGGCCGCAATAAAATCCGGAAATTATTTTGGGAGTAAGGAGCACGAGAAACTGAGGCATTCCGCAATATCGAGCTATCACATTGTGGTGGTATTTATGTGTTTCACGGCGGTCTGTTTCACGATATTTAACCACTTACTACCATGGATTTATACTTCAGATAAAATTGTAATAGATATTGCAGCTCAATTACTTATCATCGCTGCTGTCTTTCAGTTGTTCGATGGGACACAAGTGGTTGGACTCGGCATATTACGCGGTATGGGCGATGTGAACATTCCTACTTTAATTACTTTTTTAGCCTATTGGGTTGTGGGTTTGCCTGTCGGCTACGTTTTAGGCCTGCAATTGCATTTAGGAGTCAAAGGGGTTTGGTATGGTTTGGTGCTTGGCTTAATGGTATCTTCTATCCTGTTGTTTTTCCGTTTCCAGTTTATTAGCAAAAAACGCCAGGATAAAACGGTCCTGATCATGGCGAAGGATTAGGATAAGAAACGGGATTTAAGAGTCGGGAGTCGAGAATCAAGAGCCAAGAAAATAAGCTTAATCAAATGGCAAATACTTTTTTAAGCTGCTCCCGACATTTTTATAGCGATAAATATGGTGACAAAACCTAATAGTGTCATTAATAAGGTTAGCAGCTTCGGATTGCGCTCATGGCTTTCAGGTAAGAAATCACTTGCCCCAATGTAAATAAAAAAGCCCGCAACCAGCGCCAGCAAGATTCCTAGTTTTTCTTTTGGTAATTGATAATAAAAAGTAGAATATGCCCCGATCAAAGGCGCAATAGCATCTGCAAACAGCCATTTTAACGCATACCTTTTATTTCCTTTTTCTTTCATGATTACGTTGGCGGTATTGATGCCATCGGCAAAATCATGAACCAACACAGCAGTTGCAACCAGGATTCCGATGGCATTTGATACTTTGAATGCAAGTCCGATCGCCATCCCATCAATTAAACTGTGGAGCGTTAAGCTGAAAGCTGCTATCGTACCGCGCAAGCTGCCCGGATGATTAATTTTGCTACGCGAGTTATTTAAGAGTATTACTGAACGGTCGACTACCAGATAAGCGATAAATCCCAAACATATTGCCGAGGATATCTGCTCAGCACTATAAACCTTCGTAGCCAGCGCCATGGCGTTTGGAAGAAGATCAAAAAAAGCAACCCCGAGCATTGCTCCTGCACTAAACCCTAAAATAAGATATAATTTAGGTTCATATTTTAAAGCAAACAATCCCCCAAGCAATGTTGAAATAAAAGCGGCAATACAAATTAGAATGATCACAAAAAGATTTTAAACTATTTAAAGAATTATGCAAAGATAAAACAAATGCAACAAAATTGCGTTTCTTTTTAGTAATAAGGAGCATTTTTTGATTTAAACACAGAGAAACAGAGAAGGCACAAAATACACAGAGAGAGAATATATGTTAATGAATACGGAGGCATTAGAGCTAATATAACAAATTGGGTACATAAAAACTTTGCGTACTCCGTGCCTTCTCTGTTTCTCTGTGTTTAAATTTGAAATGATCACTATCCGTCAATAAATCAAAAGTACAATTCATTCGCCACACGAAAAGTATTGCAGTGTGCTTCAACTATATCCCTGATATCCGGCGAATACCCCCCTCCCATGCTAACCTGTACTGGGATGTTATTATATATACATTGCTCAAATACAAGATGATCACGTTGTTTACATGCAGTTTTACTTAATCTCATTTTTCCTAATTTGTCGGATGCTAATACGTCAACTCCTGCGAGGTAAAATATGAAATCTGGTTTTTGCTGATCAATTAATTTCGGTAATATAGCCTTTAACTTCAGCAAATACTCCTCATCCCCAATCCCATCGTGTAGTGCTATATCCAAATCGGATTTTTCTTTGCGAAATGGGAAATTATTGGCTCCATGTATCGAGAAAGTGAACACATTTGGGTTATTCTCAAATATTTGCGCGGTGCCGTTTCCCTGGTGTACATCTAAATCGATTATTAAGATAGATGATGCTAACTTATTATGCAATAAATAATTAGCTGCTATAGCCTGGTCGTTCAATAAACAAAATCCCTCGCCCCAATTGGTGCCGGCATGATGGGTTCCTCCGGCGACATTAAAAGCTATCCCATACTCAAAGGCAAAATGGCTTCCATCAATGGTTCCTTTAGCAATACGTGTTTCACGCTCAACCAATCTGGCTGATAAAGGGAAACCTGTGCGGCGCTGTTCCTTCGCAGGCAGCGTAAGATCACGCAATTGTTCCCAGTAGTTTTTGTCGTGCGTCCATAAAATGATTTCCTCAGCTACCTCAACGGGTGAAAACAAATTTTCAGTAGTGATCAATCCCTCGTGCAGTAGTTGTGCCGGAATTAGT
>Ga0207048_10102_pt1 | contig 26988 bp, 21 predicted proteins | sample Alteio_BWMinCont_65_FD_153301 | JGI IMG/M metagenome (GOLD analysis project Ga0207048, IMG submission 153301) | Enriched cells from forest soil in Barre Woods Harvard Forest LTER site, Petersham, Massachusetts, United States -... | ecosystem: Environmental > Terrestrial > Soil > Temperate forest >...
ATTGTTCCGGTGTCAGCGGGACTTCGCTGAGTCTATCAAAACAGGTCAGCAACGATTTGCTGAAGCTCGAGGTTCCGTAGCCATGCGAAAGGATAGTTTCTCGCTCCACCTCATTCAACTCTTGCCGGACCTCGGCAGGGGAATATTCACGATGGTTGAGGTAGCTGATGAAGGCCGCAATCGCGCGCTCAAAATAGATGTTGTTCTCCCACAGAGTGTCATCGGCATCGAGCAGGAGAGTTTGCGGGATAGGGAAGCGAGGGGGCATAAAAGGATTCGAGCGAGATACCAATCTGCGAGACCGACAGGGAGATGAGACAGTGGGCAGAGGGGATTATTGGCAACCAGAACATATATTGTGTCTGATATCAGCCATGACTGATCCATTTCTTGCCGAGGTGTAAGTTGATTCCGGCATCCGGTTTCAACACCTGTTTCAGGGATGAAGAAGATGCTGTTAGTTCATGCCTGCGGGCGAACTGATTTCGTTCTGCGCGGTGGTTTCTGTTTTGGGTCCGAGGCCGAGCTTGATGAGCGCGCGGGAGTCAGGCGTCAGTCTGGTCTGCCAGCCATGATCGCCTTGAAACTTGAGCATTGCAGCTTCGGTGGCTCCATCCCAGATACCAGTGGGCGAACCCGACAGATAGTTTTCGCGAATCAGGGCTTGCTGGATCTCAGTAGCGCGAGCAGGATCAATGGCACGTTGACCGCGAATCTGCATTGGCGCAGCTTTCCTCCTCGATGAGAAGTGCTGGCGTTGCGCTGAACCACTCGTGGGGCCGCGGTGGTTACGAAGAGCAAAGGCCGACGGAGCGATGATCACAGTAAAGATTACGACAAGTGCCTGGAACAAGCGTGGCTTCATGCGCTGGTGCAACCTCTCAACGTTTTGGAATCAGGCGTTTCATTGATTTTATGTCCCCAATGACACACTAAGCAAATAAAAGGCCGGGAATCAATGAAAATGATATTCACAGTAGTTAATATCCTGATACTGGCCCCTCTTCCGTGCAGGTTTGGGACGACGGACCAGTATCAGTTTTAGGGTCAATTATGGAAGTTGTCCACCGAAGTAATTGATTCCATTTCCAGGATTCTTCGGATCGACCACCTCAAAAACAATATCCGATCCAGACTTCAGCTTGGACACGACCTCATCATAAGCTGCTTTGTTTGGAATAGCCTGACGGTTAAGATGGGTGATAATTCCCCCAACGGGTAAACCATTCTGATCGGCAAAGGAGCCAGCGCGGACGGCCTGAATCAGTACGCCATTAAGGCCCGTTTTCTCCGCCAGACTGGTTGGGAGGTCAGTGACCCGGATGCCCAGCTTGGTTTCGCCGGAATCGTCGGGTGTCGGAGCATCGGGGCTGGAGTTCTTGGCTGTGTCAGAGAAAATCTTGTCCCTGTCGCCGATGGTGACTGAGGCTGAGTTCTCTTTGCCGTCGCGAATAAAGCCAATCCGAATTGAGGAACCAGGATGACGGCTGGCAACTTCCGCCACCAGATCATCTCCATCCTTAATGGGACGTCCGTCGATGCTGACGATAATGTCACCGGGCTTGAGCCCTCCCTTTTCAGCAGGTGCCCCAGGGGTGACTGCGCTCACGATGACGCCGGCCTTGAAGTTATAGACGCGGCTGACAGCAGAGGGAAGATTCTGGCGGAACTGGATACCAATTGACCCGCGTACGACCTTGTGTGCAGGGCTGATCAGGTCGTTATAGACCTCGACCACGGTATTGGAAGGCATGGCAAATCCGATGCCCTGATAGCCGTTTGACTGGGTGAAAATGGCTGTATTGACGCCAATGACCTCGCGATTCATGTTGACGAGCGGGCCGCCGGAGTTTCCCGGATTGATGGCCGCGTCCGTTTGAATGAAGTGCTGGAACTGGCCAGTCGCACCCGGTTCAATGGTGCGGTTCTTGGCGCTAACAATGCCGGCAGTGACGGTCTGCGCCAGGCTGAAGGGGCTTCCAATGGCGATGACCCAATCGCCAACCTGTGCGTTGTCAGAATTACCGATTTTGACGTAGGGCAAAGGCTTATCAGTATCAATCTTGATGACTGCGAGGTCTGTTGCCTTGTCCACTCCGATTACGTGGGCGGGACGGCCACGGTCAGACCCATCCGGGTCGGTCGAGAGCTTTACGTAGATTTCGTCGGCCTTATCCACCACATGGTTATTGGTGATGATGTAGCCCTTGGGATCTACGATGAAGCCGGAGCCGAGAGACTGGCGAATTCCGCCGCCCTGGTCCTCATCAGGAGCCTGGCCGCCAAAGAAGCGATTAAAAAAATCCTGCATATCGCCCTGGCCTGGGCCCTGATCTTCGCCATTCTGGTCGTCCTCGCCATCCGGTTGCTGCGGGGTAGCGCGGAGCCTTCCACCGTGATGTTGGGTACGCGCCTGTTTGGGCAGCGTAACGGTGTTGATATTGACCACCGCAGGACCAACCTGCTTGGCAATCTGCGTAAACTCGTTGGGGGCAACAGATGTTTGGGGAACCTTGAGTGGCGTTGCATCTGAAGAGGAGATGCTTGTCTCCTGACCGTGAACCCCATGAGCGGCCAGTGAGCCACCAAGAATTACTGCGGAGACAGATGCCAGTAGAACGAAGACTGTAGCCATACGGCGCGGAACGAGCCGTTTGAATATTGCTGTCATTTGAGATCGAACCTCATGTTCCGGACATGGAGACCGGTGAATGTGAACAGCTTAAAGTATAGCCATTTTGATCGTAGGGAAACGATCGGACGGCAGCCTTTGGCAGTTCCTTGAGGTTAGACGGCGGCAGGGGTGGAATTGTAACTCTTATTGCTGAAATGCTTTTTTAGATCGTGCTGGCTGCTTGTTCTATTACTGAGAGCAGTAGAAGTAGAATGCGACGCAGACCAATTTCGCGTCGGGCGGCGTCGTACCATTCGGCGCGGGTGTGTGCAGATCCGCCTTCACCGCCCGCCCCTATAGAAAGGGCTGGAACACCTAGAGAAAGCGGGATGTTGGCATCGGTTGAACCAAGGCGTGAGGTGCCGTCTGGTCCGGCAGGGATGCCAAGGTGCCGATCTACGGCGCGCAAGGCTTCAAGGATGGGGGCATCGGGCGGAAGCGAGGCCGCTGGACGTTCTCCGATTTTTCGGATTGAAAAACGCAGGGGCCCACGGGAGCGTTTTAGGTCTGCCTGCAGGTTGGCCGTCAGCGCCGCATCCTCGATAGCACGATGCAACGCCACCTCAAGCCGGATGAGCTGCTGCGGGTCTGTGGAGCGCAGATCAAAGCTGGCCGTTGCGCTCTCCGGGATGGAGTTCACACTGGTTCCACCTGCAATCTTGCCGATATTGAGTGTTGTGCGCGGAGTGTCTGGCAAAGGTGTTTTGGCAAAATTACTGATGGCTTCAGCGAGGGTGATGATAGGGTTCGGCGTTGCTGCATCGGTAAAGCTGTGTCCGCCGGGGCTGCTCATCGTTGCCTGAAAACGAAGGCTGCCGAGTGCCTGTGTAATGGCGCCCTCGTGGCTAGCCCCATCCAGCACTATGTGGGAGGCGATGCGTTTGGCCCAAGGCAGATGCGAGTAGATTTGGCGCATTCCACGCAGATCTCCCTCGCCCTCTTCGCCTACGTTGCCTGCAAACATAAGATCGCAGGCCAGTGGAACATTTGTTAGTCGCAGCGCGCAGGCAAGCCCAATCAGAGCAACTACGCCGGGACCATTGTCGGTAGCGCCAGGGCCTTCAATGCGTGTGCCATTAAGAGTCGGGGTAGTGGGAATACCTTCAGGAAAAACCGTATCAATATGCGCTGAGAGCAGGACGCAAGGGCGCAAACTTTCTGGCAAATCGCTTTCAATGGTTGCAGGCAACAGGCCGAGCACATTCCCGACCTCGTCAATTTGCACCTGTTCAAGATGGGCCTTGCGAAACTGTTCTTCAAGCCATTGTGCTCGCGGGCCTTCGCCGAAGGGTGGCGCGGGAATGGCGAGCATTTCCACCTGCCAGGCAAGCATTTGCTGCTGATTGAGATGGAGCCAGCGAAAGGCCTCATGGACAGAGGGCTGCGAGGCGGTCTGACTGACACGCGCGTAGGCCGAACTGCGGGTAGGAAAGAGCATCGCTTGTTAAAAGGCTAGCAGAATGTAGGAAATCACGACGGTTCTCCGTATTCAACCTGCTTCAGAAACAGTCCCGCTGCTGGAGCAGTAGGGCCTGCAGCTGCACGGTTTTTTGTGGCGATTATCCGCACAATGGATTCTGGAGTCTGGAATCCCCGGCCCACATCGACAAAAGTTCCAACCAGATTGCGAACCATGTGATGCAGAAACCCGTTTCCGCGCACATGGTAGACCAGCATCTCTGGCCCGGCCTGTTCCCATTCAGAATGGAATATTTCGCGAACAGAATCAGTTTCTACCTGCGCATTTCGTTGCGACAGGTCAGGATCGACTGCGCGAAAAGATGTAAAGTCGTGCTGGCCAAGTGCGAACTTTGCCGCTTGCTGTAAATCCCCAAGGTTTAACTGCCACGGAGGCTCCCAACAGTAGCGTGCAAGAAACGGCGAACATACATCGCCGGTAAAAATACGATATTCGTAGGCCTTTCCGCGGGCGGAATGGCGGGCATGAAAGTCGTCCAGTGCATGGACGGTGGAGATCGCTCGAATGGCAGTGGGAAGGGTTTGATTAAGGGCGCGCGCCAGATTCTCAGGTGGGATGGGCACTCTTAGTTGGAAACTGGCCACCTGTGCCAGCGCATGAACCCCCGCGTCGGTTCGTCCTGAACCTTGTGGCAGAGGAGACTCGCCCGTTATCCGACCCAGGGCCTGCTGCAACTCGCCTTGAATGGTTCGCAAACCAGGCTGAACCTGCCATCCGGCAAAGTCTGTGCCATCGTAACTGAGGGTGACGCGCCAATTTTGCATTCCTGTAGCCATGCTCTCCTATATTGCTTCGTTTTTCATCATAGCCCGGGGATGGGGCAGAACCAGGGTATGCAACCTGGGGTCGATACTGCAAGATATACTCAGAGTGTGTTCCTCCCTCGTTGAATTTGGTCTTTTAGCCGAAATAGGCCGCATTTTTAGAGTCTCAGCGATGCCTTGGTGAGTCTCATAGGGGACACAACTCTCATACCGGTTTTTAGATCTTTGGTTAGGGACCGGACAGGCATATTCAACAACGCAACCAGAGGAAGATTTCAATGAAGAGATTGCACGTCTGGGCACTGGCTACCATCGTGCTGGCAGCAGGAAACGCAGGCAACGCGCAAAGTGCGAAGCAGGATAAGGCTCTCAGTGAGCTGCCTCTCGCTCCCGCCCCGGTTTATACCGAGCCGCTTTTTGTTCGGCCAACTTTGCATAACTATTCCAAGGGCCGTTTTTCCATCAAGAATCCGCTTGCGATTTATGAGCAGCAGGTGGCGGACCAGGCGAGCTTCGTAAACTCGCCGCGTCTGGAGAATCTGGTCAGCGATGGAAAAATCAATCTGAGCCTGAATGACGCGATTGCGCTGGCGCTTGAAAATAACTACGACATCGCCATAGCCCGCTACAATCTCGACATTGCCGACACAGATATTCTACGCGCGAAGGCTGGTGCAACATTGCGCGGTGTGAGTACAGGCGTGGTTGCAAACACGCTTGGCGGTTCCACCTCAACGCTGACCTCCGGTGGCGGTCCGGGTGGCACAACAACCGGCTCAGGCGGAGCTGGCACAGGATCTTCGGGCTTGGTGCTTTCGACCAACGGTGCTGGGCCATTGCCTGAAAATATGGATCCCTATCTGACAGGAACGGTTTCTTTTGAGCGTGCCTATATCCCGCAGGGTACTCCTCTTTTTTCAGGAGGGAAAACCAATCTGGACACGAATACGAACACCTATAACTTTGGCTACAATCAGGGATTTCTTACCGGTACATCCGCTGCTGTCGCTTATAACAACACGCGAGTGACTACAGACAACCCTTTCAATAGCTACAGTCCACAACTTAACTCGTCTTTCAAGGTTCAGTTAACTCAGCATCTACTGCAAGGTTTTGGGACAGGTGTCAATGGCCGCTTCATTGTGGAAGCCATCAATGATCGCCGCATTACTGATTCCTCCTTCCGTCAGCAGATCCTGTACACCGTCAACCAGGTTGAGAATATCTATTGGGCGGTAGTGAGCGCGTATCAGGATGTTCTGGCTAAGCAGGATGCGTTCAGGCAGAGCTCCAAGCTCACCGCCGACAACCGTAAGCAACTTGAGATTGGCACGCTGGCACCTCTTGATGTTGTCAACTCTGACAGCGTGGTTGCAACGGACCAGCAGAACCTGATCGCTTCCCAAAGTAACTTGGAATATCAGCAGATCGTTCTGAAGCAGGCCATTGCGCGCAACCTGACGGATCCAGCATTAATCGCTGCTGAGGTAATACCAACCGACCGCATCAACGTTGAAGAGACTACTGAAGAGACGCAGCCAGTAGAGGATCTGGTGCAGAAGGCCTTCCGGCTACGGCCAGAGATTGAGCAGGCAGTTCTCTCCATCGAAAACGATAAACTCACCCTCAAGGGCGTGAAGAATGGACTGTTGCCGACATTGGATGTGTATGCCTTTTACGGATCGAGCGGATTGGGCGGTACTCAGAGCCCGTGGCTGAACTGTAATCCTGATTTCACCAGTCATGTTGTGATTCCTTGCCCTGCCGGTACTGCGGCTAACCACGGATACGGCGATGTCGTCACGAATCTGTTTAATAATTCAAATCCCGACAAAGGTGTGGGGTTCAATCTGAATGTGCCGCTTCGCAACCGCGTTGCAGTTGCCGATCAGGCACGTTCGCAGCTTGAATATCGTCAGGCGCAGATGCGTTTGGAGCAGATCTACACGCAGGTTCGGATGCAGGTCATCAATAGCGAATTAGCGCTCAAGAATGACCGCGCGCAGGTTCAGGCAGCGCAGGCGGCCAGGAACTATGCACAGCAGAGTCTGGATTCAGAGAACAAGAAGCTGAATCTCGGGGCTTCCACTTCGGCCAATGTTTTGCAACAGCAGCGTAACCTGGCAAGTGCGGAAAATAGTTTCCTAAACGCGCAGGCCACCTATGCCAAGGACCGCGCTGCGTTCTTCCAGACCACCGCGTCAACGCTCGAAGAGTACGGCATTAATTTTGGCGAGGCTGTAAGCGGCAACGTCACTGCTGCTCCTGTAGTTCCGGGATTACATGCTGCTCCAGTTTCAGAGGGCACTCCTCAGTCAACCACTGTACCGGCTTCGATTCCGGCTCAGCCAGCGAAGTAAAACCAACGCAGGCATACAAAGAGGCCCGGCAAACGCCGGGCCTCTTTGTATGTACCTGGTAAGAAGTTGTCATTCCGCAATGCATGTGAGGGGCTGGAGGAATCTGCTTTTTAGTACAAAAGCAGATTCCTCCGCTTCGCTACGGAATGACAATGTGTATGGTTGGGTACTGTGCGTCTCTACCGCTCTGTGATGTTGTCGAGAATATTCCAGAACTCCGGGAAGGAGATGGAAGCAGCCTCGGCACCCTGAATCAGAGTGTCGCCTTCCGCTTTGAGAGCTGCAATCGCAAAGGCCATGGCAATGCGATGGTCTCCGCCAGAGTTGATCGTTGCTCCATGCAGCGTCTGGTTGCCGGGTACATCCATTCCGTCTTCATGCTCGGTGACCTCGGCTCCCATAGCGCGCAGATTCTGCACCACGAGCGCAATGCGGTCGCTCTCTTTGACACGAAGTTCGCGGGCATCGCGAATGCGAATCCCGTCGCGCGTGTAGGGTGCAATGGCTGCCAGTACGGGAATCTCGTCAATCAATTGAGCCGCAAGCCCGCCAGAAATCTCGGCAGTGCCAAGCCCATTTTTCGGTGCAGAAACATGCACTGTCCCATTCAACTCGCCGTGCTTTTCTTCAATATCGAGCACGTTGACGTGTGCGCCCAGCGTCGTCAAAACATCCAGCAGAGTAGCGCGAGTAGGATTCAATCCCAACTTCGTCAGCACCAGGCTTGAATCCGGAAAAAGCGCAGCAGCGCAAAGAAAGAAAGCCGCCGAAGACATATCCCCGGGCACTGCGGCTTGAATTGCGTGCAACTCCGCGCCTTCTGCAATGGAGATGGAATCGATGGTCCGTTCAACCTTCGCCCCAAAGGCTCGCAGGGCAAGTTCGCCGTGGTCGCGTGTACGCAGCCCTTCGCGAATTGTCGTTGTGCCCTTGGCGCTCAATCCGGCAAACAACAATGCCGTCTTGACCTGCGCGCTTGGTATGGGGGTGGTGTAGTCCATACCAGTTAACGGAACGCCTGCAATGTGGATGGGTGCGTGGCCTTCGGTGAGGGCAATGCGCGCGCCCATCGCGGTGAGCGGCTTGCGAATGCGCTCCATAGGGCGACGGCTCAGCGACTCATCGCCGATCAATGTAAACTCGCCTTTTTGCCCAGCAATCAATCCAGAGAGCATACGCATGGTCGAGCCGGAGTTGCCGCAATCGAGTGCGGTGCCAGGAGCCTCAAAATGGCCGCCAAGTCCGGTCACCTCCACGCTGCCGTCTTCGCCGCGAGTAACTTTAGCTCCGAGCGCTGCCATGCAGGCAAGGGTGCTGGCACAGTCTGCCCCGGTCGAGAAGTTGGTAAAGCGCGAGCTGCCGCTGGCAAAGGCGGCAAGCATTCCGTAGCGGTGAGAGATGGATTTATCTCCCGGCAATTGAAGGCTGCCGAGCAAAGTGCGTCCCGGCGAAATCCGGCGTTCTGTCAGTGTCGTTTCCAAGTCTGCTCCGGTGTTATTTGTGTGTCCTCAAAATATCTTAAATGTTTTGGACGGTTTCCGGTGTACAAGGCCGAGGAATCAGATCCGCACGATTCGGATTCTATCGGCGAAAAGATCACTGGTGCCCCAGTATTGATAGGTGAGATAGGTAGGGCTACCGAACCTTAAGCACAACCAGCGTTTTATCATCGAAGCGTTCCCGGCCTTCTTGAAAATCATGAACGCTAAGCAGCAGCAGATCCGCGAACTCAGCAGTACCTAGTTGGTAATTCTGCTCGAAGAACTTTGTAATACGGTCCGTGCCATACATTTCGTTCTTATGATTTTGTGCATCGCAGATGCCGTCTGAAAAAAAGAGAACAGTGTCGCCCGGTTGCAGTTCGACGTTGAACTCCTCGTAAGCAGCGTTCGGAAAAAGGCCCAGCGGGAAGCCCTCAGCATGGAGCGTCTCCACTACCCCTGCGCGGCAGACCATCGGCTGCACAGCCCCGGCATTAGCGAGTTGAAGAGTACGGTTATCGTCATTCCAAATGGCAAATAGCATGGCCACATATTGAGATTCAAGCTTGCGCTCCTGGAGCGAATCATTCAGGTGCGCGAGCATGGATGCAGGCGAGAGTGCAGAGCTGGATGCAGCGCGCAGAACTCCACTCACCAGTGCGGCAAACAGCGCGGCTGGTGCTGCTTTTCCGCTTACGTCTCCCAGCACAATTGCGGAGCGCACAGGCGTGTACAGCAGAAAGTCATAGAGGTCGCCGCCAATGGTGCGGGCAGCATGAAAGCGCGCGGCGATCTCCGCATTGTCATGCTGTGGCGGAGCAGATGGCATCAGGCGAAGCTGCACCTTGCGCGCCATGGCCAGATCGCTCTCCATGCGCTGCTCTTGTGCGGCAACACGCTGATACAGATGAGCATTTTCAATTGCAATGGCGACCTGTGAAGCCAGCGTGGAGAGCGTACGCTCATGGTCCTCCGTAAAGAAACCAACGCGCGTGTGTTCCAGATCGAGCACCCCGAAGGCACGGCCCTTATGGATGAGCGGAACCACCAGTTCCGAGCGAGTCTCTGCGTTCAACATCAGGTAGCGCGGTTCTTTCCGCACATCATGTACGTTGATCGTCTTATGCTCGCGAACGGCCTCGCCCACCAGTCCCTTGTCGAGAGGAAGGGTCTGGCGCGCAGGAGCCTCCTGCCCATAGCGTTGTGTATAACGCATAACAAGCGCGTCTTCCGTGTCGTTGAGCAGCATGATGGTGAACATCTGATAGTCAATAAGGCGGCGTAACAATTGCCCAATCTTCACAAATAATTCGTCGGGGTCAAGGATAGATGAGATTTCTCGGCTAATCTCATTCAGGACAGCCAGCGTCTGTGCCTGTCGTGAGGCCCGCGTATAGAGGCGTGCATTCTCAATGGCCTGGCCAATGCGAGAGGCTGTAAGCGTCAGCAGGTGAAGGTGTTCCGGTTTGAAGTAGTCCTTCTCTTCGCTCTGAATATCGATGACACCGATAATCCGATTCTTGATGATGAGCGGGACGGCCATCTCAGAGCGCACTTCTGGATTGGCATTGATATAGTTGCTTGACTCGGAAATATCATTAATCAGCAGGGGTTGGCGGCTCTGGGCCACCTCGCCCACTACGCCTTTGCCGAAGGGAATCTTCATGCGCTCAACTTCAGAGCTATGACCAATCTGGAAGCGCATACGCAGTTCCTGCGTACGATCATTGATGAGCAGGATGGCGAAGATGCGGTAGTTAATGACAGCGCGAACCAGGTCGGCAGTTCGATGGAGCAGTGTTTGCAGATCGAGGGTAGTGTTGAGAGCATCGGCCAGACGCATCAGGAAGCTGAGCTCGATGGGATCTACGAGTGCGAAGCCTCTGGGTGCGGTATCGAGTGTGGTGGGGTCGGCAGGGCGATAGTCCCCCTCAAGCTCGTGGACTGTTGGATGCGACGGCACGGATTGGGGAATCTTGTTCGTCATACACTCTCAGTCTGCGGTTCGCTTTGATGCAGCTAGCCGGTCATCTCGGTGAGGATTTTAATCCCCGCGCTGGTCCCAATGCGATTCGCTCCGGCTTCAAGCATGGTTCTTGCATCAGCGAGAGTACGAATGCCTCCAGCGGCTTTAACCCCGCAGCGCGCTCCGGCCACCCCCCGCAGAATAGCTACATCGGTCACTGTTGCGCCTGCTGTTGAAAGTCCAGTTGAAGTCTTCAGGAAATCCGTTCCGGCATTGATGGCAATATCACTGGCACGTAGCTTCTCTTCGATAGAGAGCAGGCATGTCTCCAGAATTACCTTGAGGATGGCCCCATTGTCATGGACAGCCTCAGCGACGGTGCGGATATCGCGTTCGACAGCCGCCAGATCTCCGCTCTTGAGCTGCCCGACATTGATCACCATATCGAGGTCATGTACTCCGAGTGTAACCAATGCCTGCGCTTCTTGCCGCTTGGTTGAGGTGAGCGATGCACCGAGCGGAAAGCCAATGACCGAACCAACAGAAATTCCTGTACCGCGTAATTCTTGTACAGACAGGGAGGCCCAGGTGGGGTTGACCATGGCACAGGCAAAGCGGTTTTCGGCTGCCTCCTTACAAAGTTGGAGAACCTGTTGCTGGGTTGCATCCGGCTTGAGCAGGGTATGGTCCAGGACGGCGGCGAGGTTTTCCTGAGAACTAAAAGTCTCAGCGGCAAAGCCTGCCGCATCAAAAGTGCCGTAATCTTCTTCAATAAAATCAATGGTCTTGATAGCCATCTTTATCCTTTCATTTCAGCCTGCGTGCGAACAGCAATGCGCGAATTATTCAGGATGCTCAGGCGGCATCAGGCAAATATCCGGAAGATTCCGGTAGCGCTGCGCATAGTCCATTCCGTAGCCAATGACAAAGAGGTTTGGGATGGAAAAGCCAACATAATCAGCATCAATTTTCTCTATGCGTCTCGAAGGTTTATCCAGGAGTGCGACAATACGCAGAGTCTTCGGGCGATGTTGTAGAAACATCTTGCGCAGGTAGGACAGCGTGAGACCACTATCAAGAATATCTTCAACAATTAAGACATTTTTCCCCTCAATAGACTCGTCAAGGTCCTTGATGAGCTTGACGGCCCCGGACGAGCGTTGCCCCTGGCCATAACTGCTGACAGCGACGAAATCAAAGTTTGCATCGACATCAATGGCACGAGCCAGATCAGACAGGAAAATAGCTGCGCCCTTCAGCACACCGATCAAAACCACTTTCTCTCCATTCAGGTCGCTGGAAATCTGAGCGCCGAGTTCTCGAATGCGGTTGGCAATCTGTTCGCGGCTATACAGAATCTCAAGACCCAACTGGAGGTTAGTCGTCGTCATAGAACTAGTATCGCGCGAATGAGCGGGTACGGCTAGGGCGTTTCTGTTGAGAAAAAGCTGCTTGTTCGATGCTCGAACTCCACGGAAACAGAAGAACCGCTCTATACTTGACAGGATGCTTCCATTTATTCATATCGGCCATTTTTCCTTGCCCACCTTCGGACTGATGTTGTGGGTTGCCACTTTATGCGCTTGCTGGGTACTTTCTCTGAGCTTCAGGCGTGCCAACATAGATGCAGACGCCGTGGGAATAGTTGCTATTGCCACATTGAGCGGCATTGTCGGTGCCCGCCTGTGGCACAATCTTGAGACTCCCACCTACTTTTTTTCCCACTTCAAAGAGATGATGCTGACCACAGAAGGTTTTGCGTGGTTTGGTGGTTTACTGGCTTCGATTCTGGCGCTCGTTATCCAGGGAAAGATCGAAAAAATTGGCGGCCTGCGTATTCTGGATCTTTCCGGGCCAGCCGCAGCGGTGGGCTATGCTGTTGGACGTATTGGCTGCCTTACCTCAGGGGATGGCGACTATGGAATTCCGACCAGTCTGCCGTGGGGTATGAGCTTTCCGCACGGACTGGTGCCGACAACAGAGCGAGTCCATCCGACCCCTGTTTATGAGTTAGTGGTAGGGCTGTTGATAGCGTGGATTTTGTGGCGGCGCGGGGCAAAACCTACCCCTCTGGGTAGACTTACCGGCGAGTACCTGCTGCTGACGGGCATTGCGCGCTTTACGGTGGAGTTTATCCGGCGCAACGACAAAATCTTCCTGGGCCTGACGAACGCTCAACTAGCTAGCGCGGGCAGTATAGTGGTGGGCTTGCTGCTTATTCTATGGGCAAATTCGCGGAAGATTTATCCTGCGGTTGAGGCTCCTGTTGCTCTTGATGTAACTGAGTAGTTTTGAAAGGACGCGGATGAATGTCAGAGCTAAAGCACTGATTTACCATCCGCGCCATAAATGCCACAAAATTATCCGGGCCTTGGCCGCCGAGGGAATGCTGCTTACTTGGGCTGTGCGACAATGCGCAGGTAAGGCTTAACCGTGCGCCAGCCATCGGGATATTTCGCTTTCGCTTCATCCTCTGAAACAGAGGTAAGAATAATGACATCCTCGCCGCTCTTCCAGTTTGCTGGTGTGGCTACCTTATGGTTTGCTGTCAACTGAATCGAATCCAGTACGCGGAGAACCTCGTCAAAATTGCGTCCCGTGCTCATGGGATAGCTAATCATCAGCTTGATCTTCTTGTCCGGCCCCACGATGAAGACCGTACGCACGGTCGCGTTGTTAGCCGGGGTGCGACCTTCTGAGGTCTCGCCTGAATCGGCTGGAAGCATGTCATAGAGCTTCGCGATGGAGAGATCCGTATCGCCAATCATCGGATAGGTGACAGCGTGACCCTGCGTCTCTTCAATATCGGCAGCCCACTTGGAGTGGTTTGAAACCGGGTCTACGCTTAGTCCGATGATCTTGGTGTTGCGCTTTGTAAACTCTGGCACCAGACCTGCCATATAGCCTAGTTCAGTGGTGCAGACAGGGGTAAAGTCTTTTGGGTGAGAGAAGAGAATAGCCCAGCCATCGCCAATCCAGTCATGAAAGTGAACGGTACCTTGTGTAGTTTCCGCAGTAAAATCCGGGGCGGTATCGTTGATGCGTAGAGACATTCGGGGAATCCTCCAGAGAATTGAATCAATATAATTTTACTCATATTGGGGGATTAGATGTGCATCCTAAAAATAAAGACGGAAAGTTTTTTACTATGGTTCTCTGGTTGGTGTAAAGCGGTTTGAAAAGGCGCGGCTTCAACCGCGCCATAATCTCATCCAATCAGTAGGGCTTTAGCTTACACAACTGCTTCAACTGTAAGGTTGCTCGAAGGGCTGATGGCATCAAGGCCAGAGAGCAATTGCTGGATGACATCCGCTGCGCTGTAGCTCGTTTCGCCAGGCTTGAGGAACTGGGCAATTTCCGTCAAGTCGTCTCCAGTTGTAATCAGCCCTACCTCCATCAACTTGCCGTTGGAGCGGATCTGCTGCATTCCAATGTTGGCCATCAGGCCATTGCAAACACACTTGCGCCCAACCGTCTCCTCGATAAGCCCACTCTTGGAAAGGAAAACACTCACAGGTTCTGAAGGACAGCGATAGCCAATGGTCTGATCTTCTTTTTGATAGGCCTCTCGCAGATAGCCCAGGTCGCAGATGCGGGGTCTTGCTGCGTAGACTTCTGGCTGCGAACCCGTGCCTTCCAGCACGGCAATCTTGAAGGGAAAGCCCGTTGGCGAGGCCAGGGGATCGGTAAAGACTATGGCTGTGCCTGCGATTGCTTTGTCAACCAGCTCAATCCTGTAATCTTCGCGCATGCCGGAGTCGCTACAGAATGCAAATGCGGTGCCAACCTGTACGCCCGCTGCGCCTTCAGCCAGTGCTTGCCGGACAGCGCTGGACGATCCGGCACCTCCTGCCAGCCAGAACGGAGATCCCAGCTCACGCATCTTTGCCAGGTCAACCACGTCGCGTTCGCCGTAAATAGGCTCACCTGTTTCGTTCAACTGCATCTTGCCGCGGGGAGGCGCATTATGTCCGCCGGCGGTGGGACTTTCAATAATAAAGCCGTCCACCTTGCCGTTGGCCTTCTTGAGCAACGTTTGCGCCAGCGTGTTTGAAGAGATGATGGCGAGAAATTTAGGACGCTTAAGCTCGCTGATTTCCCCTTCGATGTAATCCCTGGGGTCGAGACGCATGATTGTTTCCTGCTCCCGCGAGCCGATCACATGGATGGAGTACTGTGCCTCTTCCAACCTTGCCAGACGATCAAGCACTCCAGGAACGCGAATCGGAATGCCTGCGCCCATCAGAACGAAATCAACTCCGGCCAGCATAGAGCCAAACATGGATGCCAGATGCGGCATCTGAATCTTTTCAAGATAGTTGATGCCGACGGGATTCGTATGCCCTTCGCGCGCCAGCCACACCTCTACAAAATTCGAGACAATCAGCAGTTCCTGTACTTCGCGCGGCCCCTCAACGGTATACATCGTCTGCCTGCGATAGGCCTGGCCAGCAGCGCGCCCACCGGGGATGTAGAACTTCTCCCAGACGTGCTCTGCCATCACCTTAAAGGGGAAGTGGTCAAGTGCGCGGCGCATGTGGCCGCCGATGTCGCCATCCTGCAAACGCCTTGCGAGAATTTCGTCCAGAGCTGTTCCAGACACGACACCGAGTTGCCCCAGGCGCGATACGGTGTTAGCCAGATGCCAGTGAGAAACTCCGGCACCCATGCCACCTTGAATGATGAGTGGATTGTTCATGAGAGTCTATCGTTTCATCGGCAGCGGCTGGCGAAGGTTTTGCTTTTGTAATAGTTAGGTCTGGTATCCAAAATCGCATACTGATTTGTGATGAAGAATACAGCCCTGCCTTGAAAAGCGTTATAGCAGCTTGAGATAAGCCATCGCTTCAGTCCAATACGGAAACCGGCGCTCTTCTGCCTGGAACTCGCGGGAGTGAACGCAGCGGCGTGTACCTTTGCGTTTGACGGGGTGTTTAAGGTGCAGCATCTCGTGGTAGAGCAGGTATTCGACGGCGTAAAGTGGAGTGCCTGGCCGGTCAAAAACACGGCTGATGACGATGGTGTTGTGTGCGGGATCAAAGTGGCCGAGGGAACGCTTCGCAATGGATTCGCTCCAGGTGAGTTGGGGGCGTCCGAGTAGGCCGTAAAAGAAGCGGCGATTGAGCGAATCGAAGACCTTCTCCAGATCGAAGGTATGACCGAGAGGTCCGGAGATTTTTTTGCGGCCTCTGGCTTGGCGAACCAGTTCAGACTGGCGGACAACAGACTCCGAATTGGTGAAGCGTTTGTAACGTTGGGCAGTGGCCTTGTCCAGGGGTTTGCGGTAGAGCTTGGCGAGCAGAATATGCGCAATGGCGTGATGAATGGCCTCTGGCGCGCCTTCCAGAAGGTCAGAAAGACTGACGTGAAGCTTGCCTTCGCGCAGGCGGATGGTGGTATTGAGCGAGACGAATTTGCGGAAGCGGATCTCAAACTCCGGCATGGGCGCGCGAGGGCGCAGAGCTCGATACTCCTGCTGGAAGATTGGAATAAGCGCTGAATTCACCAGAAGTGAGCCTAGCATATTGAGCGGAAGGTTTGAACTCCGTAGTGCCCTTATTGCTGGATCGTCAGGGCTGCGTTCTTGGCAGCATTCAGGGCGCGCTGGGGAACAATCCCAAGCACCAGTACCGACGCCATCGTAATCAGCAGCGCAAGGCGCAGCGCAATACCGCCCTGCTCCATCGGAGCAGCCTCTTCAGCAGTGGCAGGAGTTGTGAGCGCGGAGACCGCTAGCCGCAAGTAGTAATAGGCCGCTATTCCGCTGTTCAACAGGCCCACAAGGCCAAGCCAGATAGCCCCTGACTTGATGGCTACCTCAAAGATATAGAACTTGCCGACAAATCCAGCGGTAAAGGGGATCCCAATCAGCGAGGCAAGAAAGATAATCAGGACCGTTCCCAGCAGGGGTGCGCGATAGATGAACCCGCGGAAGTTTTCAATCAGCGCTCCTCGATCGTCATAGCCCGCCGCTTTTGAAACGATGAGGAAGATGCCAACATTCATTGCCGCATAGGTTGCAGTGTAGAAGATGGCCGCTGCAATGCCGTCAGAGCTAAAAGTCGCAAAGGCTGCCAGCAGGTATCCGGCATGTGCAATGGACGAGTAAGCCAACATACGCTTTACGTTCTTCTGTCGCAGTGCCGCCAGATTTCCAATCGTCATGGAGAGTACGGACATGCCCATCAACAGGGGCTGCCAGGTGCCGTGAAGAGATGGAAATGCTCCATAGGTAATCCGCAGCAGAACTGCAAAGGCCGCTGCCTTGGGCGCCGTGGACATCAATGCTACCACGGGCGACGGCGCACCTTCATATACGTCTGGGGTCCATGCCTGGAAAGGTGCCGCGGAGACCTTGAAACCTAGTCCTATCAGCATGAGTCCAAGGGCCAACAGTGCGAGAATCGGCGTGTGCGTGGCTGCAAGTTTGGCCGCAATCCCGGCCAGATTCGTGGTGCCGGTTGCGCCAAAGACCATCGCAACACCGTAGAGAAAAAAAGCCGTGGCAAAGGAACCCAGGAGGAAGTACTTGATTGCCGATTCCGAACTGGTTGGCGATTTACGATAGCCAGCCAGGATGTATGTCGAGATGGAAGAGATTTCCAGTCCGAGGAAGACAACCAGCAACTCCACCGCCGAGGTCATCAGGCACATTCCCGATGCTCCAAACAGGAAGAGTGCAAAATATTCGCCCAGATGTTGCGAACTTTCTGGAATTGCATCAATCGAAAGTAACAGCGCAGCAAGCACTACTCCGCAAATCACGATGTGGAAGAAGGCGCTGAAGGTGTCGCTCTTGACGGTGTCAAAGTAAGCAGTTCCAGCAGGTACTGTTACCAGCCAGAGGCTCGCGATCAGTGCTGCCAAAGTTCCCACAACAGCCAGCCATCCCAACGGCTTGCGTGCAGCAGACTTGCCAAGCGAAGCGTCCGTCAACATCACCAGTACACCTGTAACGACCAACAGAATCTCAGGCAGAATGCGGACGAAATCAGGTATAGAGTTCATCGCACACCCCCATCGCCGGGTAATGTTCCGGCGCTTGTCGCCCTGTAAAGAGTCTCATTAGCAGAATGAATAGTAGGCAGCCACAGATGAGTTGCGATGCCCATCACCAGCATCAGCGCTGCAAGCGGCCACAAAATAAGATGTTCACGGAGTCCAAGGTCTGGAGCTCCCGGTAGCTTCTCGTTCTCTTTTCCGTAGAAGATGCGTTGCACCAACCAAAGCATGTAAGCCGCGCTCAGAATTACTCCAACTGTCGCAGCTGCAACCCAGCGAGGATGAGCAGGGAAGCTTCCGGAAAGCACAAGAAACTCTCCTATAAATCCATTCAGCATCGGCAGGCCAACCAACGAGAGCGATGTGATCACAAAGAAGGTTGCCAGCCACGGAAGCTTTGCTGCCAGCCCTCCGTAGTGGCTGATTTCATAACTTCTATAGCGTTCGTAGAGCAGGCCCATCAGGACGAAAATAGCCGCTCCGGAAATGCCATGATTCAAAATCTGATAAACGCCGCCGTCCGCTGCCACAATCGCAAAGCTGTAAAGGCCAAGCGTACAAAAGCTCAAATGGCTTACTGTCGAGTAGGCCAGCAGACGCTTCATGTCACGCTGCACCAATGCAAGGCATGCGCCGTAAAGCAATCCAATGACCGCCAGTGCCACCACCCACGGCGCGACGGCTTGAGCCTGTATCGGGAACAATCCGATGTGAAAGCGCAGCATCGAATAGAGGCCCAGCTTACCGGCAACGACCATTGCCATTGCTGTCGGTGCTTCTTCAAAGGTGTCAGCCAGCCAGCCGTGCAGCGGGAAGACTGGAACCTTTACCGCAAACGCAAAAAGGAACGCAAGTGCAACCCACCAAAGAGAACAATTAGAAAAAGTCTGTGTCGCGATTGCCGTGCGCAGCGTTTCGTAATCGAAGGTTCCTGTTTTTCCATACAACCAAAGAATAGCGACGAGCAGCGGTGCAGATGGGATAAATGTATAGGTGAAAAACTTGAGCGCGGCTTTACCGCCATGCTTGTTGCCATGCAAGGCAATGAGTACAGCCATGGGGATGAGCGACAGCTCCCAGAAACCGTAATAAAGAATTAGATCGAGCGAGATAAAGACGCCAATCATCGCTGTCTGCTGCACCAGAAAGAGCGCGTAAAACTGTCTCTCGCGTTTCTGGATTACATTCCACGAAGCCAGTACGCCAATCGGTGCCAGTACCCCTGTCAGCACAACGAGCCACATCGAGAGTCCATCTACTCCCAAGTGGTAACTGATTCCAAGGCTCTGAATCCACGGAAGATTCTGTTCAAACTGGAAGCCATGCTGGGCGGAATCAAAGTGCGCAGGCAGGTGCAATGTCAGCACAAAGGTCGCTAGAGTCACAAGGAGAGTGACGGTCTGGATGATCTTGCCCTTTTCCGGAAGCAGCCACACAACAAAGGACCCCACCAACGGCACGGTGAGCAGTAGCGTCAAAATGTATTCGTTCAAAACCAAATCACTTGCCCCAATCTAGTGAAGCTGCAAAAGAAAACTATGCAATTGAACATGGAGAACGGCGAGTAACAACAGCACCGCGCCAGCCGTCAGCCAGCCCGCATAGGAACGCAGGTTGCCTGATTGCAGCGTCCGAAGAATTGCGCCAGAGAAATTCGCCGCTCCTGAGAGAACCTTTGCCGTACCGCCAATCAAACCCTTCTCAATCAGTAGTCCCAGCCCGTAGCGGGAGAAGACCAGCAGCGGTGTTACAAACATTGCCTGATAGCCCTCATCCACAAAATACTTGCTCTCAAGCAGCTTGTATCCAATAGGGAGGCGTTGCTCAAAGCCGGATTCATCCTTCTTTTTCACGCGGTAGATTCGGTCGGCGATAAACCAGCCAAGCAGGGCCACAGCGACTGCAACAACACTCAGTCCAATCTCCAGCGTGTCGCTCCCCGTTGCACTGCCCACCGTATTTCCCGCAGATGCACCCAGCCACGCGCCAAAGCGTCCAATGCCAATCCATCCACCGCAAAGCGAGAGTATAGCCAGTACACTTAGCGGAAGCAGAATTGTCCAGGGGCTTTCATGCGGATGCGCGTCAGGGGTGCGGCTTTCGCCAAAGAAAGCCTTGTACCAGAGGCGGAACATATAGAACGAAGTCAGCAGGGCCGTTAGCAGGCCCATGCCGTAGAGCGCAGGGCCGATAGGCCCCCTCTGCAAGGCTGCATACAGAATCGCATCTTTTGAGAAAAATCCTGCAAATGGAAAGATACCCGCAATCGCCAGTACGCCAGCTGTCATAGTCCAGAAGGTGACGGGAATTTTCTTCCGTAGCCCACCCATCTTGCGCAGGTCCTGTTCGCCGCCGAGCGCATGGATCACAGAGCCAGCTGCGAGGAACAGCAGCGCCTTAAAGAAAGCGTGCGTAACAAGATGGAAGATTGCGGCGCTGTAAGCTCCAACTCCGCAGGCAAGAAACATATAGCCAAGCTGCGAAACTGTTGAGTACGCAAGCACGCGCTTGATGTCGTGCTGCACCAATCCAATTGTCGCGGCAAACAGCGCAGTCGATGCACCAATCACTGCTACCACACTGAGCGCTGCAGGCGAGCGATCAAATATCGTATGGGTACGGACAATCATATAGATGCCCGCAGTCACCATCGTCGCAGCGTGGATAAGAGCTGAGACCGGAGTCGGGCCTTCCATCGCATCAGGAAGCCATACGTAGAGCGGTATCTGCGCGGATTTGCCAGCGGCACCCAACACCAATGCAAGTGCGATGAGTGTAAGCACTCCGCCCTGCCATGCAGGCTGCGCAGCAAGCTGAGTAGCAACTACGCTAAAGCTCAGCGAGCCAAAGTGCTGCACCACCAGAAACATCGCAATCAGAAAACCGAAGTCGCCAATGCGATTCACGATGAATGCTTTTTTACCTGCATCGGAAGCTGAATCCTTGCGAAAGTAAAAACCAATCAGCAGATAAGAGGCGAGTCCCACGCCCTCCCAGCCTACAAACATCAGAATGAAGTTCTCTGCCAGTACCAGCACCGTCATAAAAAAGAGGAAGAGATTCATGTAAGCAAAGAATCTCCAGTATCCTTCTTCATGTTCCATGTATCCGACGGAATAAAGGTGAATCAGGAAGCCTACGCCGGTTACCACCAACAGCATGGTCAACGTCAGCGAGTCGAGGGAAAAGGCAAAATCAGCGTGGAAGTCCCCAACCGCAATCCACGGAGTCGGGCACTTCTCAAGGTAAGGCAGAGTCAGTGATTTAAAAGCAAAGGCTGCATTCGCCACAACTGCAAACGAAGCAAAGCTGGCCAGCAGTGCAATTGCAGAGACCGCGGACTTCGACAGCTTGCGTCCAACAATCCCGTTCAGCGCAAAGCCTGCGAGCGGTAACAATGGAATCAGCCACAGATGGAGGGAATTTGTCATAGCTTCATCAGGTCAATCGAGTCAACGGCCAGCGTCTTCCGAGAGCGGAAGACCGCGATAATGATGGCGAGTCCAACAGCAGCTTCTGCCGCAGCAACCACCATCACAAAGAAAACAAAAATCTGCCCTCGCACGTCGCCCCACATATGCGCGAAGGCCACAAAGCTCAGGTTCACGCCATTCAGCATCAGTTCAATCGACATGAAGACCGTGATCAGGTTGCGCTTGATGAGGAAGCCAACAATCCCCAGCACAAAGAGCAGCGCGCTCAACAGCAGATAATAAGCAATCGGGACCATCGCTACTCCTCCTTCCGGGCCAGCGCTACTGCGCCCAACACTGCAATCAAAATCAATACGGATGTCACTTCAAAGGGAAGCAGCAGGTCGCGGAACAGCACACGGCTCAGGTCTTCAATCCCCGTAATCGGATTGGCAAGTGCTGCCGTCCCAAGCTTCTTCTCAACACTGATCAGCGATACTGCAAGGATTGCAAGCAGAATTGCGAGTGCCGGGAAGCCCACAGCTTTTCCGGCATTACTGCCATAGGTTCGCTGTTCTGGCCCGGCGTTCAGTAGCATTACAACAAATACGAACAGCACCATAATGGCGCCTGAGTAGACGATGATCTGTGCTACCGCCAGAAACTCCGCGCCCAGCAGTAAATACAGCACTGCCAGTGTACTCATCACCACAATCAGCGAAAGCGCGCTATCAATAGGATGGCGTTGCAGCAGCATATTGATAGCCGCTGCCACACAAAGTCCGCCGAAGAGGAAGAACAGTACCAAGTGCATCGTTCGTTTGCCGATCCAAAGTTCCTAGTGGGGCTTAGCCGTTACGCAGGAACCCACTGATTGTAATTCACCGCAACGTAAGCCACAGGCTGGTTGCAACAATGTTGAGAATCGCCAGCGGTAGCAGAAAACTCCAACCAAAGCTCATCAGTTGGTCATAGCGGAAGCGAGGCAGCGTGCCCCGCACCCAAACGTAAAGACAGAGAAAGCTGAAAACCTTCAGCACAAACCAGAAGAGTGGAACAATCGCCTGAATAATCGGTCCGCCAAATGTATCAAAGGCGTGACCAAACGGGCTCGACCAGCCACCCAGAAACAGCAGCGTTGCCACGCAACTGACCGTAATCATGTTGCCGTACTCGGCCATGAAGAACATCGCAAACTTCATTGAGCTGTACTCGGTGTGGTAGCCCGCCGTCAGCTCGCTCTCCGCCTCTGGCAGATCGAAAGGAGCTCGATTTGTCTCCGCATAGGCCGCCATCAAATAGATGAAGAAGGCGATAAACTGAAACCCGCCAAAAAGGTTCCAGGAGATCAACCCATGCGCTGACTGACTGTTTACAATCTGCCGGAGACTCAGAGAACCTGCGCGCAGCACAACTCCAACCAGAGAAAGCCCCAGCGCCAGCTCATAGCTGATAAGTTGCGCGCTAGATCGCAGAGCACCCAGCAGGGAATACTTGTTATTCGAAGACCAGCCGGAGAGCGCAATGCCGTAAACACCAATCGAAGTAATGCCGAGAATAATCAGCAGACCAACGTTCAGATCCGTGATCTGAAACATATCGACGCCCTTGTACTTCAGCTCAGGGCCAAAGGGAACAACGGCAATCGAGAGCAGCGAACAGCCCAGCGCAATCATGGGAGCCACAATATAAAGGGGCTTATAAACGCTGGTCGGAATCAGGTCTTCCTTGAGAAAGAGTTTTGCTCCGTCCACCAGCGGCTGTAGCAATCCGAAGGGCCCCACGCGGCTCGGCCCCCAGCGATTCTGGATGCGCCCAACCAGCTTGCGCTCCAGCAGCACCGTATAGGCGACGCCTGTTAGCATCACCACCGTCAGCACGGCAACCTTCAATAAGCTCAGCAGAAAAAATACAAGCAGAGGATTCACGCGTTTTTCTTTCTCACTCCGGAAAATTCTTTAATCGGCAGCAGTTTCCGCAGGCTCGTAGTTTGCCAACTCCCGCAGCTCGCTCAGTTTTTCGCTGTACTGGCCCAGGGTTCCTGAGCTGAAAAGTGTCTCGTGCACAGGCAACAATAAGTCTGCGCGTGATGTGGATGCGCCGCTCTCCAGAACAATTTCTGTATGCACCGGGTTGCCCATCAACAGGTTGAGTTGGTCCTTGCCGTAGCCAGGAACCAGTCGTGCAATTTCGTCGAAGATGGCCGAGGGATTCAGCGGACTCACCTTCAACTCAATGCCCTTTGATTCGAGCCATACGGCATGACGATCGGCCTCGCCAGACTGCACGCCGCGTGTCTGTCCCAGATCAGCTTTGCCGGCAGTCTTCGAGAAGGGAACCAGCTTGCCTATCTCCGCGCCCATGCGGTCTGCTATGCGTACAAGCAACTCGAAGTCAGTCCGCACACCTGCCTTGTCGGCCGCCTTGCGAACCTGCTGCAAGTCGCCATAAGTGTTCGTCGCAGTGCCAGCTTTCTCGTAGAAGTCGGCGGTCGGTAACACAACGTCCGCAAGCGTTCCAGTCGCAGTTAAAAACTCATCCTGCACCACAACAAATGTATTCTTCAAAGCGATGCGGTCAGCTCCAAACAGTGTGACTGGATCTTCGCTAGAAACGAACAGCGCAGCCAGTTCTCCGCGACCCGCAGCATCCAGCATCGCTACTGCATCCAGTCCCGGTTCCTGTTTTAATCCTGTGTACTCAGCAGCAAAAGCTCCGGGCCGCGCGACCGAAACATACCCTGGTAGCAGATCAGGATAGAGTCCCATGTCAGACGCGCCGCGCGAATTTGCATAATTGCCCAGCAATGCGAAGCGCGTACCTTCATGCGAAAGTCCAAGCTTCACCAATGCCTCAAGGTCCTTGCCGCGATACTCCGCGCCAAAGATAATCAGCAGATTTTCTTCCTTTTGAAGAGCCTCGCGGAACTCTGCCGCGCCAGCCACTCCAGTGAACGCTGCATCCTCGCCGCCAAGATAACTTATCAGGGACGTATAACCGTCTTCTGGCAGCGTGAGCACCTGTTGTGCCTGACGACGAAGTTTGATCGAGCGATGATTCGCAATGTAAAGCCGACCACGATTGAGGCGAACATTTGAGCGCAATTGCCACGCCAGCGCAGGATGCTCGTTCGTCGGATCGCCGCCAATCAGCAACACTGCGGGCATGGTTACGGCATCGGCCAATCCAGCCGTCTTGCCCTTTGTCCCAGCCAGCGCGCGCATCAGGCTTACATAGTCTGCCGTACGATGATGGTCAATGTTGTTGGTCAGCAGCACGGTCCGCGCAAACTTCTGTAGTAGATAACTCTCTTCATTCGTAGCGCGCGTTGAACCGATCACGCCGATCGTGCTGCCACCTTTGCTGTCGCGAACATCCTTCAGTTTTTTAGCTACAAAATCAATTGCATATTCCCAGGTCGCGGGCTGCAAAATGCCGTTCGAATCACGCACCAGCGGCTTGGTTAATCTCGCATCACTATTGGCAGAATCAAATCCGAATCGGCCCTTCGCGCAAAGGAAATCCCCGTTGATGCCACTCTTGTCACGATTATCTCCGCGCACAATTACGGAGCCTTCGTTATCGCGCCGTACTCCAAGTGTCGTTTTGCAGCCATCGCCGCAGTGCTCGCACACAGTCGCAACGTGATTCATCTCCCAGGGCCGCGTCTTGTAGCGATAGGTATCGCTGGTTAGCGCGCCCACCGGGCACACATCAATACATGCACCACACTGCTCGCAATCCAGATGGTCCTGTCCGTTGGGAGCAATTACAGAAGCAGCGCCGCGATTCTGAATCCCCAGCGCCCACACATCCATGCCCTCGCCGCACATGCGTACGCAGCGATAACAAAGAATGCAGCGTGGGCGATCAAAGTAAACCACCGGCGACCACTGCTGCTCTTCGCGATGTTGCTTGACCTCGATATATTTGCTGTCACCCGCGCCGTACTTGAAGGTCATGTCCTGCAATTCGCACTCGCCTCCGGCATCGCACACAGGGCAATCGAGCGGATGATTCCCAAGCAGCAATTCAATCGTAGCCTTGCGGGCCTGTGCAATCTCAGGGCTTTCGGTGGTGACAATCATGCCCTCGGCCACGGTTGTTGTACACGCAGTCGCGAGCTTCGGCATCTTCTCAATGCGCACCACACACATGCGACATGCGGCCTGCAAACTCAGCCCTGGGTAGTAGCAGAAGGCCGGAATCTCGATGCCATTTTTGCGACAGGCATCAATCAGCAACGTCCCTGCCGGGGCGGCGAGTCTCCTGCCATCAATTGTTAGCGTTACATCTGCCATTCGTTAGCTCTCCAGCTTTATGCGTGAACCAGTACGTCGTGCTTTGCAAACGGACAGGGCTTCCCATCCAGATGAGCTTCAAACTCTGCGCGGAATTTCTTCACAAATCCAATCGTTGGCATCGCAGCCGCATCGCCCAACGGGCAGAAAGTGCGTCCCATCATATTCTCGGCAAGGTAACGAATATTGTCGATGTCCTTCGCTACTCCTGCTCCCGCATGGAAGCGCGTCATCGTCTTCTTCAGCCAGTCCGTGCCCTCGCGGCAGGGAATGCACCATCCGCAACTCTCATGCTGGTAGAACTTGATAGTCCGCAGCGCAAACTCAACCATGCAGACCGTCTCATCCAGAACCACCACGCCGCCTGAACCAAGCATCGTGCCAGCCTTCGCGGCCTGGTCGAAGTCCATGCCAATATCAATTTCTTCCGGTAACAGCACGGGAGTAGACGAACCACCAGGCACAACAGCTTTCAGTTTCTTGCCGTTTGGAATGCCGCCGGCAACTTCATAAATCATCTTCTTGAGGTTGTAGCCCATAGGCAACTCGTACACTCCGGGCCGGGCCACATGGCCGCTAATTCCGAACAAACGTGTACCGCCGTTGCGCTCGCTGCCAACCTTGGCATACTCCGCGCCACCCATCTCAAAAATGTGCGGGACAGTCGCAATCGTTTCAGCATTATTGATGACCGTCGGCCCACCATACAGCCCAACCACAGCAGGAAAGGGTGGCTTGATGCGCGGTATTCCACGCTTGCCCTCGAGCGATTCCATCAACGCGCTTTCTTCGCCCACTTCATAAGCGCCCGCGCCAGTGTGCGAAAGAATGTTGAACTCAGTATCGGAGCCAAAGATATTCTTGCCGAGAAAGCCCTTCGCGTAAGCATCCGCGATGGCCTTCTCCATAATCTCCAGCAGGTAGCGATACTCTCCACGCAGATAAATGAAGCCAGTCTTCGCACCAATCGCGAGGCCCGCAATAATGGTTCCCTCAATCACCGCATGAGGATCGTGCAGGAAAATCAGGTGATCTTTGCAGGTGCCAGGCTCGCTCTCATCGCCATTGATGAGTACATACTTGGGCTTCTCACTCTGTTTTGGAACAAAAGACCACTTCATCCCGGTAGGGAAACCCGCGCCGCCACGACCGCGCAACCCGCTGGCCTTCATCTCGTTGATGATGTATTCCGCGCCGCCGTCGAGGGCTTTTTTCGTACTGGTATAGCCGCCCAGTTCAATGTATTTGTCGATGTTCGCCGCGCCCTGACCAAAGCGTCGCGTAACAATCTTTACTTCATCGGGATGGGAAACGAGTGTTGGCATCGGTTCATCCCTTCTTCTTGTAATCGTCGAGGACAGCGTCAAACTGCCCCGGCGTTAGGTTTTCATGGAAGGCGTAATTCACTTGGATCGCCGGTGCCCAGCAACAGGCTCCGATGCACTCAACCTCTTCAAGGGAGAAAAATCCATCGTCCGTTGCACCCTTATGATCGATGCCGAGCTTCTCTTTTGCATGTTCAAAAAGTTCCTGGCCGCCCCGCAACA
>Ga0207048_10103_pt1 | contig 26638 bp, 21 predicted proteins | sample Alteio_BWMinCont_65_FD_153301 | JGI IMG/M metagenome (GOLD analysis project Ga0207048, IMG submission 153301) | Enriched cells from forest soil in Barre Woods Harvard Forest LTER site, Petersham, Massachusetts, United States -... | ecosystem: Environmental > Terrestrial > Soil > Temperate forest >...
CGAAATGTTGTGGCAAGATTTATCAAGTACCGGGAGTGATGTTCCCATTCTTATTACCGGCTCGCTTTTTTTAGTCGGAGAAATTCTTGCGCAACGACAGGATCATGCTGAAGAATACCGGCTCAACGAACGGCTAGAAATTTTTACCGCAACCCGTTAAATTTATGGCCCACATACGCGCCATCGTTTTTGATGCCGGGGGAACCCTGATCTACCCGATTGATCCGATTGGCGAAACCTATGCGCGGTTTGCCAGCCGCTATGGCGTCAAGCTGCCCATCGTCGCCACCACGGCGGCATTCCATGAAGCGATGAAGAGTTGCGCGCCACGAGCCAAAGGCACTATTCCCAATAACGGGGATGATCGTATCTGGTGGAAACAGGTCGTCCGGCGTTCGTTGTCGGAGCAGGCGTTCATCGACAAAGCCGCATTCGAAAAATTCTTCGAAGAAGTTTACCTTCATTATGCGAAGCCGGAGGCCTGGGGTGTTTATCCCGAAGTCTTCGAGGTGTTGGAAGCCTTGCGCGATCGGGTGACGAATCTGAGCATTCTTTCGAATTGGGATGGGCGGCTCCATCCGGTGCTCGATGGAAACGGTCTCGGTGAATTTCTGTCGCATCGCTTTATCAGTGCGGAGCTTGGCTGGGAAAAACCCGATCCGGCCATTTACCGGCACGTGGCCGATGTGCTGCGCCTTCAACCACATTCCCTTTTATGCGTCGGCGACAGCCCTCGCAATGACGTGGAAGCTCCGCGCAAAGCCGGATGGCAATCGGTGCAGATCGAACGTCCCCTGCGCGATCTTTGGGAAGTGGTTCGGATTGTTGGTCGATAAGTTGAGATGCATTTTATCGAAGCGGTACTTATATTTGCCGTGATGCGTTGACGCTGCCCTCGTTAATTACTAACGTCATCCATCTATGGCTTACACGGGGGTGCTTCCCAAACAGCGTCGATTCGGGGAAACGACACGAACGGATGCATGGTGGATTCAACCAGCGCTGGTTTTTCTCGGTTTCTCGGCGTTCATCGTTTATTCAACCTGGGCCGCGCTTCAGGGAACACACAGCGACCAATGTTATTATTGGTATGGCGGAAACGGTGCGAATTATCTTTCGCCTTTTTATTCGCCCGAGTTGTTCGGCTCATCGCAGCATCCCGGTATTTTCGGCGTAACGCCGGGATGGTGGCCCGCCTTTCTTCCCTTTTCACCCGCGTTTTTAATCATGTGGATTCCGGCGGGTTTTCGCTTTACCTGTTATTACTATCGCGGCGCGTATTACAAGGCATTCTGGGCCGATCCGATCAATTGTGCCGTGGGCGAGCCACGCAAGACCTATCTCGGTGAACGCTACTTTCCGCTCATCATCCAAAACATCCACCGTTATTTCCTCTACCTCGCACTGGTGTTCATCCTTATCCTCGGACACGATGCGTGGAAAGCAATGTGGTTTGCGGATACTGAGGGAGTGCAGCATTTCGGAGTCGCCGTCGGAACGTTGGTGCTAACAATCAACGTCATTCTGCTCGCGGGCTACACCTGCGGCTGCCATTCGCTCCGCCATTTGATCGGAGGATTTTTGAATTCGCCCTCGAAAGCGCCAGTTTGTGCAAAAGGTTATTCCTGTGTCAGTTGCCTCAATCACCGCCACATGCTTTGGGCCTGGATGAGTTTGTTCTGGGTTGGTTTCACCGATGTTTATATCCGGCTTTGTGCCATGGGCATCTGGCACGATTTCCGAATCTTTACTTTTTAGAATACACTGAAAAAATTTTCATGACCGCCAATTACGAAACTTTTGAATACGACGTCCTCGTCATCGGCGCAGGCGGTGCAGGACTTCGCGCGGCCATCGAAGCTTCGGCGGTGGGAGTCAAAGTCGGGCTCGTCTGCAAGTCGCTGCTGGGCAAGGCGCATACCGTCATGGCCGAGGGCGGCATGGCAGCAGCGATGGGCAATGTCGATGATCGCGACAGCTGGAAAGTCCATTTTGCCGATACGATGCGCGGTGGGCAATACATCAACAACTGGCGCATGGCGGAACTCCACGCCAAGGAATCCCCTGCCCGCGTTTACGAACTGGAAGCATGGGGCGCGGTTTTTGATCGCACGAAGGACGGAAAAATTCTGCAGCGCAATTTCGGCGGCCATCGTTATCCGCGTTTGGCGCATGTTGGTGATCGCACGGGTCTCGAATTGATTCGTACGTTGCAGGATCATGGCATCCACCAAGGCATCACGGTCCACATGGAATGGACGATTGTGACTTTGCTCAAGGATGGTGACCGTGTTATCGGCGCGTTCGGATACGACCGCGAAAGGGGTCGCTTCAAGATTCTTCAGGCCAAGGCGGTTGTCATCGCTTCCGGCGGTCTGGGCCGTGCCTATAAAATTACCAGCAATTCGTGGGAAGGAACCGGCGACGGTCATTCGCTCGCCTATCACGCGGGCGCCGAGTTGCAGGACATGGAATTCGTTCAATTTCATCCGACTGGCATGATCTGGCCGCCCAGCGTGCAGGGACTTTTGGTCACCGAAGCCGTGCGTGGTGAGGGTGGTGTTTTGCGCAACAAGGACGGCAAGCGGTTCATGTTCGACGATATTCCGGACAATTATAAATCGCAGACTTCGAGCGATCCCGAGGAAGGCTGGCGCTACACGCAGGGTGATAAGAATGCGCGCCGTCCGCCCGAACTCCTCACCCGCGACCACGTCGCCCGCTGCATCAATCGTGAAGTCAAGGCCGGTCGCGGCAGTCCGCACGGCGGCGTCTTCCTCGACATTTCATGGATCAAGGAAAAGATTCCGAACGCGGCGGAGCACATCAAAAAGAAATTGCCGAGCATGTACCACCAGTTCATGCAACTGGCCAATCTCGACATCACCAAAGAGCCGATGGAGATCGGCCCGACGACCCATTACGTGATGGGTGGCGTCCGCGTGAACGGTGATACACAGATGTCAAGTGTGCCGGGACTTTTTGCGGCGGGCGAATGTGCGGCAGGTCTCCATGGAGCCAACCGGCTCGGCGGCAATTCGCTTTCCGATCTGCTTGTCTTCGGGAAACGTGCGGGCGAATTTGCCGCGAAATATGCGAAGGAAAATCCCGCCGGAAAAATCAACGAGGCGCAAATCGAGGAAGCGGTGCGCCAAACGCTCGAACCTTTTGAACGTGGCGCGAGTGCCGGGGGCAGTGCCGAAGGCCCTTATCAAGTCCAGCACGACTTGCAGAATATGATGCAGGAACTGGTCGGCATCGTGCGCCGTGAAGACGAGATGACCCGCGCGCTTGAAGGTCTCGATAAACTTCGAAATCGCGCCGGAAAAACCGCCGTTTACGGCAACCGTGAATATAATCCCGGCTGGCATACCGCGATTGACTTAAAACATCTTCTTACCGTTTCCGAAGCCATTGCGCGCTCGGCGCTGGATCGCAAGGAGAGCCGCGGTGGTCATTTCCGGGAAGATTTTCAGAACAAAGACACGGCGGCAAGTAAGGTGAATACGCTCGTGGTCAAAGGCGCAGACGGTTCCATGCAATTACGGCGTGAACCGATTCCCGATATGCCGGAGGAATTAAAACAGGTGATCGAGGAGATGAAATGACCAAGAACGTCACCTTCAAGATTTGGCGCGGCGATGTGAACGGCGGAAAGCTCGTCGATTACAATACCGAAGTCACCGAGGGTATGGTCGTACTCGATGTCGTTCACAAGATTCAATCCGAGCAGGCCAACGATCTCGCCTGCCGCTGGAATTGCAAGGCGGGCAAATGTGGTTCGTGTTCGGCGGAAATCAACGGCGTTCCGCGCCTGATGTGCATGACGCGGCTCGATATGATTCCAATCGAGAAGCCGGTGACTGTCGAGCCGATGCGCGCGTTTCCGAGTATTCGTGATCTAACCACCGATGTTTCATGGAATTTTCGCGTCAAAGAAAAGATCAAACCGTTTAAGCCGCGCAAACCCGACGCGCCGGACGGCACCTGGCGGATGCAGCAGGAAGATGTCGATCGCGTGCAGGAATTCCGCAAGTGCATCGAGTGCTTTCTCTGCCAGGATGTCTGCCACGTCTTGCGCGACCATCACAAGCACGACGAATTCATCGGCCCGCGTTTTCTCGTTTACACCGCTGCGCTTGAAATGCATCCGCTCGACACTGAAGATCGCCTGCCGGAGTTGAAGCAAACGCAGGGCATTGGCTATTGCAACATCACCAAGTGCTGTACGAAGGTTTGTCCCGAGCACATTACCATTACTGACAATGCGATTATCCCGTTGAAGGAACGTGTCGTCGATAATTCCTACGACCCGCTCGGCTGGCTCTGGAAGCTTATTCGTCCGAAGGTTTGAGTCCCCCCCCCAAAGGATGCTGTCAATTTTTGGGATAAGGAGAGAAAGGATTCAAAGACAACGTGGGTTTAGCAAGATAAGCTAAAAAATTGAGGGTTGAATCAACTTCTTTAAGGCCGGCCCAAGCACAAATTTCATATTGGGTTACAAGAACAGAAGCATTGTAGCCGGTGTTTCTTGCAACCTGAAATACTCGGTCACGAACGTTTAGAAGACTATCAGTGCTTGTTCCACAGTACTCTCCGGGAGGCAAATGATAGGATTTTCCATCATCAGCTGTGATAGTTCGATTGAAGCCTATATCACTCATGTTTGCATGGAGTAAGGTATAGGCGTAGGTGAAGGGGTTTGTTACATTATGAAGTTCAACTCTGGCAATATATTTTGGCATCTCGAAGTTCTTTCTGGCGAAATTCGCCGTGGGTTATCGCTAACCAAACACAAGATTTCCATTTGTCAACAGGAGGTATATCCAAATGGATAATAGCTCAAGTAATAGTGTTTTCATACTCGTTCCCAAGTTGAACTTGGGAACGAGAAATATGGCGGCGGTCTGTGACCGCAAATAGTCACGCGCAAGCAACCTCTGTCATCCTGAGCTTGTCGAAGGATCAGCTTTCACTTCGTCAACTTTCCGGAGGCTGATCCTTCGACAAGCTCAGGATGACGGAACGAAAAAAGCTATTGGGAATCGACGGCACTTTGGCGTTCCGCCACCGATCAATCGTTGGCGGCGACGGCTAGCTTGGCTTTATCGGCTTCAAGCGGGCGGCCGTAAGCGCAGAAACGGCCCTGGTGATGGACCATGCCGAGCCAGGTCGTGTAACCGCCGCAAGGCTGGGTTGGATTGAAAACGTAAATGTCGGGACCACCGTGACGGCGGTTATGTTCGCCTCCCCTGCCCGTTTGTGAACCGGCCATGATCCATTCTCCCTTGTCATTTTTGCCCAGGAAAACCATGACGTGAGTGATGGGTGGTTGGCGGTCGGGTTTGTAGGTGTTTTCCCAGAAAAGGAGATCGCCCGGTTTGAGATTCCTGCGTAGGAAATCGCAATCGGCGAAACCGGTGGATGTCTGCGGCACGTCCCATGCCTTATTTTGCAGGTGAAGGTAGTAGTATTGATCCGAAGCAGTACGCGGTAATTGGATTCCAGCTGTGACTTTATAGATGTAGCGCGCGGTATTGGAGCAATCCATGACCCAGGGATGTTCCTCGCCCGGTGGCCGCCATGAGTCGTTGTAGTCGATGTCGCGATTGCCAAGATCGTGGGCTACTTGCATGAAGCGGCCAGCCCATTCGTTGGAAGGGGTTATATTGAGCGGAGTACGACTGGTGAATTTAGGGAGCGGGGTTATCGATGCGGATATCGATTTTGAGGAGGCTTCCGCCCCCGATCCGGTGAAGGCCGTATTCTCGTCCGTGGTGGAAGGGGCAACCGGCAAGGCACGTGGGGCGGGAGTTTCCTCCACAATCGGTTCCGGAGTTGAAGTAGTCCCCTCAGGAGTCGTCGTATCGGCTTGGGAGGAATCAGGCGGTGTTGGGCACGAGGCAAAGGTCGAAGCGGGGATATCGAAGTCCTGCACTGGTTGCGCTTGCGGAAACGATGTGGGGTGATTGCTACTGGTCGTTTTGGGAGGAGCTGGAGTGGTTGCCGGTTGGGAAGCGGGAACAGCGGCTGGCTTCGCTTTGGCTGGCGGGATTTTCAGGATTTGTCCGGGTTTTAAGGCGTTTTTCTTGAGATTATTCAGCGTCTTCAACTGCTTGACGGTGCAGTGAAATTTGTGGCTCAGATCCCAAAGCGTATCGCCCGAAACAACCGTGTAGCTTGTAGGTTGTTCCGTCGTTGTTGGAGCGGAAACGGTATTAGTGGATGCTGCCGGTGGAGGCGGGGTGGGTGCAGGAGCCGGAGCAGGTGTTGCAGTGGGTAAAGTATCGGTGGCACCAAAAAGATGGCAGCCGAGACCGAGCGAGAGTAAGCCTGCAAAAAGAATCGGGGAATAGCTGTTCCGATTACGCATAGTTAAAGTGTAAGTGGCTTTTTACGTTTTTAAAGTAAAAAGTTATGTCCTACATGTGAGTTTGCGTGGCAACCGGTGAAGAGGTCAAGCTTTCGGTATGGGCCAGTTTGCAAGCTGTCTCGGGCGGGGAATGGTGGTAAGGTGGCGCAATGGAAGTGATCTACTTCACCTGGTGCATGTTTCTTATTTTGGCATTACCGGTCTCCACTCTGGTGTTCTTTTTCGTTGCGACCAGTGGGCTTAAACGGCTTGTTTCTAAGTGCCCCCTCTGGCTGCGCAATTCAATTTTCAGGCTGCGTAATTCAATTTCCTGTTTACTCCTGATCGCGAGCTTCTCCATTTCTTCCAAGATATTTCTGTTGGTTCTTAAATCTTTTGGCCATTGATTTCAAATTAAGACACTACCGAAAATTCAAACTGCCCACTATTGAAGGAAGGCGTGCTTAAATGGATTGTGTGTGGTGAGATTAATTCTCTTTACGTCCATCGCCACGGTTGCCGCTCTTTTTGAAAATTCCTTTTATGAAAAACATACCCTCTATTTTTTTGTTATGGGCTCTGTCGCTTTTTCTGGCGACGCAGGCTTCCGCAAAGAATATTGATATTGGGAAAGGTAGCGGCTCTCTGGTGATAAATGCCATGGGAGGAAGTCTGGACATCGCCGAGGGCGATACACTGACCATAGCAACGGGTACTTATAGTGAAGCCACCTTTGTTCATCTTAAAAACGTCACCATCGTCCCGGCGGAGGGAGGCGTTATCATGAAAGGCGCGATTTCGATTGGGGATGATACGAACGTCACCTTCGATGGAACGGTTCTTTCCGGGGAAAAGTACCCTTATGGTTTTGTCTTTTCAGGTCCCAGTTTTGCCTTTACTCCCGCTACCAATTTAAGTCCCCGCGTTGTCGGCAATACTCAAAATGTTACCATTAAAGGTATCTTATGCCAAAATAATGCAGGTTTGATTAATGGCGCGAATGTCGGTCTCGTTTATGACGGGACTCCCGCTACAGCGCTTTATTACAACTTGGCGGCCGATACGGTTAAACTGACCGGGGCTGCCGTGGTTTATCTGGGAACCTATGCGCAAATTAATGCCTTCCAGGATGTCAATATCGGCATGACCTTAAAGAATTTCATCGTGGTCAACGATGGAACGGGGGCTGTCCAGAAAGTGAATGGACGGGGCATCTACAATATGGTGGCCGATCACTGGGTGATTACCGGCCCGACCAAGACGTGGACAGGCGATATGGGGGTTTTCTATGTCGAGGGAAATTGCACTCTCAAAAATATTTACCGAAATGGCGGTTGGGGATGGCTGATGCGGATATTCAATTGCAGCCTCTACACGCCGTCCACCTCTTACGTTTATAACTGCATCGACGTCAATACCGTCAGCTATGGGACGATTGAAACGCGGGTCACTGCTGATTTCTCGAAGAGCATACCCCTCGTGGGGAATGACATGAAAATTTATAATGTCACGTCAGGCAATAAGGGGAACGTCACCAAATGGACTTCGAATCTCTGCATCGGTTTGGGCAACTCGGATCATGCCACTCCCACACCGCATATTTACGAAACCGATATCGTCAACTGCCTCGCCTTCAATAACACGACCCTCGATCACAACAGCCTCTACGAAGATGCATCGGATGGGCCCAAGATCATGGTCAAATCGAATAATGTTACTATCGAGGGTCCGTTGCCGGATGGCTACCTTGCCGATACGGAGAAGTTTTATCCCGCAAATAACAAAGACAATCCCTTGATTGGCAAGGGTAAGGTGGTGCCGGAAACAGCCACGGATATTTACGGTAATCCACGCGGTGACAGTTATGACATCGGAGCCGTGCAACACCGGGAAGATAGCGCGGCCCAGGAACCGGATAAGGCCGATGCGTTTTTAGGTCATGCCGATCTCTCAACCAATCTCCCTTCGACCACTCCACCGGATACCAGCACCAATTCCACTTCAGCTCCGACAACGAATACTCCGTAGTTAGAGCTTTGCGTGAAAGCGCAGAACGAGGTTCCAAGATTTTTTACGGTTGCGGGTTGGCAGTCGTCAAAAGCTCAGTACCGTTGAAGTATGAAGCGGCTCGCCGGCTTGGAAACCGAATATGGCTGTCTGGCGCCCGAGTCGTTCGGACTTCCGGCGGTGCCGACACGGGTTCGCGATTATATTTTCAAAAAAAAGAAGCTCGGATTAATCGATCTGCATGACCGCGATTACGACGAACCGGCGGGCAACGGCGGCTTTCTTTTCAACGGCGGACGGCTCTATCTCGACATGGGCCATGTCGAATATTGCACTCCTGAATGTCTCTCGCTGGCCGATGTCGTGGCTTATGACCAGGTCGGCGAAGTCCTGCTCCAGCAGGCTTTGCAGGAGCTTCATCTCGCATCGGAAGTTTCGTTCATCAAGAACAATATCGATCACTACACCAGCGCGACGTTTGGCTGCCACGAGAATTATCTCCTCCATCGCGATGCTCCGCTGACCCGACGCAATGTCGATACGCTGCTCGCGTTTCTGGCCACGCGCATTCTATTGGTCGGAGCAGGCCGGGTTGGGATGACGCTTGCGCCGCGTCGTTATGGAAAGGTCGAGAACAGCGATTATGTTCCGTATCAGATTTCGCAACGCGCCGATTTTATTCAAACCGACATTTACGAATGGGTTCAGTTCAACCGCGCGCTCATTAATGCCCGCGACGAGCCGTTAGCTGATTATCGCCGCTTTCGACGGCTTCATCTCCTCCTGGGTGATTCGAATCTCCTCCCCTTTTGCAATGCGTTGAAGGTGGGGACGACGGCGCTGATGCTCGATCTTCTCGAAGCTGATGCACTGCCCGAACTCGCGTTCGAATTGCCTGTCGACATTATGAGGAGGCTTTCGCATCAACCGCATGGCCCCTGGAAAGTGCAGTTGAAGGACAAACACGAATGTTCCGCTCTCGATATTCAGGAGATGTTTCTCGAGGCGGCCTGCTCTGGCAAAATCGAACTCGACGCCGATGGCAAATGGACCGTCGAGGCATGGAAGATGGCGCTCGACAAACTGCGGCACGATCCCCAGGCGCTGATCGGAAAGCTCGACTGGGTCACGAAGCAATATCTTCTCGAATCGTTCATCGAAGCAGAGGGGATTAACTGGCGCGATGGGTGGCTTGAGAGCCTTGATCTCGAATATCACCAGTTAAATCCCGCCAAGTCGCTCCTGGCTGGACTGCCCGGGACTGCCTTGGTGGAGCAGGGTTTGCCGGGGCTGGCTAAACGCGATTTCTTTTTAAAGCCGCCGCCAAATACGCGCGCGAATCTTCGCAGCGAAGCGATGCGGACCATTCTTCACAAAAAACTTTCGTACGTTATCGATTGGGATCTCATTTACATCGGCGAAGGAAAACAGATTCATCTCGATGATCCTTTTGTGCATGATTTGCGGACTCTTAATAGCTTTCGCACGATGGAGCCTCGTTAGGAGTATATCGTCGCCCGGCGGTCGACGACTACCAGCGGACGACACGGAGGCCGTCTCTCCATTTGCAATTCTTGTCAGCGACTGGATTTCTGCCAACTTGAGCACCCTATGAAGTTTCTCTCCTTTGTTGGTGTTGCCGCGCTCACCTGTTCCATAGCTTTCGGCGCGGATGAACCGCCCAAAGCCCAAGAAGGGACCTCTTCGGTCAAGTTCACGACCGACAAGGATGGAAACAAGAATATTGTTATTCACAATCATTCCTATCTTTTCGCGGATACCATTTATCTCGAATCGGGCAAGGATGTGAAGCCGACGGCTTTCTTGATCACGCAGGATTTATCGTCATCGGTGCAAATGCTGCCGGATACTCCCCCCACTGCCAAACTGAAGTCTCAAGCCTGGACTGGTACGGGGGATTTTCCCCGCAAGCTGCTTTGGACCATCGAGACCGATGGCAATTCGGCTGCAATCGAAGACCGTCTTTACGCGGTGACGCGCGATGGTTTCGAGGATGATTTCACCACCTACACTTATTTTCGAATGGCGGACGGCAAAAAGATTTTCACTTCCAATACGCCTCTGCTCACTGTCTATACCAATGACGATATTGGCATTCCGCGTCATATCGGTTTTCAGGATCAATTTGGCGATAAGGAATTGCCCAAGGCGCTGGTCGACAAAAAAATCGCCGGGTTTGTGACTTATGGTGATGACCATGGCGTCACAAAAACGATTGGTATTTTCGGCTGGCCCACCGATGACAAGCCGTCACCGCCCAGTGCCTATCTGAAATACAATCAGACGCGGGTGGAAGATCACGAGCTTTACCTGCGCGAGAACAAGGAGACGGGCACCGCGGCGCTGAGCCATTTCTCCGTAGTGATCGTTCTTTCCGACGGAATCGAAGTCGAAATTCCAGTCGAGAATGACGTGCCACAGCTCGACAAGGCGCGTCTGCCCAAGGGGTATACCCTTGAGCTGATGCCTTAGCTTCGTTTCCAAGTGCAACTTGGGAAACGAGGAGTAACGAGAACAAAGGCACCGTCGCCCGGCGGTCGACGGCTACCTCGGCGGTCATAGACCGCCGCTACAAACTGAACTGATCCTTCGACGGCTTTGCACAAAAAGTCAGGTTCAAGCAATTTAATCACGTTGGGGCTAATGGCCTGAAGCTAGTTACGGCTTTGATCGGCAGCCGTCTCAGTGGTAGCCGCCGCTGGCCCGACTTTTTGTGCAAAGCCATTCTTCGACAAGCTCAGGATGACCGGGGAAGAAGCCTTAGCTTGCCGGAGTTTTTTGCAGCCAGTCTTTGATACGCTGCAAAAGGTGCTCGTTGTTCCACGGCTTGACGATGACTTCAAAAGGGCCCAGGACTCCCACGTTGGCGGCGAGTTCCGGTTCATCGCAGTAGCCGGTGAGGATGATCACGGGAATGGCGCTGCCCATATCACGCAAGGCCCGGATGAGATTGATTCCGTTGAGCTCGGGCATGAGATAGTCGGTGAGAAGCAGGGAGACCTTCCCTTCCCGCAAAATATCGCGGGCCTGCAAGGAGGAATTGGTCGTTAACACGCTAACGTCGAGGCTGAGGTCCAAAAGAATGGCCAGCATCTGGGTGACGAGCGGTTCGTCGTCTACCACGAGAATGGTCGGACGATTCATGGAGCCAGTTTAAGACTGCAACGGAGTAAACTCAACGATCGGCACATGGAGAAGTTCATCCTGTTCGCGCGGCGCCATGGGTAATTCGATGCGGAAAATGGCGCCCCCCTCTGGATGGTTGCAAGCCGTGATTCGTCCGCCGTGGTTTTGTTCGATTATTTTTTTCGAGATGGAAAGTCCCAAGCCGGTGCCAACTCCCACGCCCTTGGTGGTGAAGCCGGGATCGAAGATGCGGTCGATCAGATGTGCCGGGATGCCGGGGCCGGTGTCGCGAATGGAAAGCGCCCAATGATCCATCCCGCGTTGTAATTCGATGTATATGTCACCGCCGCCTTGCATCGCCTGAAAAGCGTTGGTCAGGACGTTGACCAGGACCTGGCTTACCTGCCCGGGATAGCAGCGAACCTGCGCTCCTTCAGCCAGATCGGTGTGAACGACAATGGAGGATTTGAATTTATTGGCGAGGAGGACAAGAGTGCTTTCGATGAGGTCGATGAGGCTAGCGGTGTGTTGTTCCTGCTGGTCGTCGCGACCAAAGGTGCGGAGCGAGCGGATGATCTGGGTGACCCGTTCCGAAGCTTCACGGCCCAGATCGATGTTGGTGCGGAGGTGATGATTGAGCTGGGCCCGGCGTTCCGCCGGAACCTCGGGGGTCAGGAGATCGAAGATTTTCTCGATCATGTCGTGGGAGCTGATGAGTACGCCGAGCGGGGTATTCATTTCATGGGCAATGCCAGCGACCAATTCACCGAGCGCCGCCATTTTGGCGGAATTGACCAATTCGGCCTGGGCCTGAGAAAGCTGGCTGAGAGTCCGATTCATGTCTTCGTTGTGCTGACGCAGTTCACGCTGCTGCCAGTGGAGGAAGTTCATCTGGAGCTTCATGAAATCGCGCATCGAGATCATTCCCTCGTAAGTTCCGTCGTCGGAGGTGACGATGATGTCGTCGAAGCTGTGGTCGGGTGCGCGGCGTCCCAGGCAGGCTTGCGCCGCGAAGAAATCGAGCACCGAATTGAAGACCGTGGCCTGAGAAACGGGGATGACCAGCGCCATCTGGTGATCGGGCGGCATGTTTGTCCTGGAACCGAAGACGGAGCTTGGGACGCGAGTGTCACCAATCGTTTTTTTGGCGAAAAGCGCCTGGCCATACCTTGCACTGAGGGCAGCGGAGAGCATCTTGAAGCTGACCAAGCCGATAGGGACGTTTTCTTCGTCGATCTCGGCAGCGTAGTCGATGCCGAGGCCGAGCATTTTTCGATGCACTTCTTCGACGGTTTGGTTTTGATCAAAGGAGGCCCGGTGATGAATGTGATCAGACCATTCGACGAAATTCCCGTTGCCCAAGGGATCATTCATAGACATGGACTATGTCGCGACTCGAAGACTTTTCACAAGTAACGTTTGTGTGACTGAAAATCCAACCCAATGGCAACAGAGTAGAAATTTGAAATTTGAGTGGAGCAAAAAGCGAATCCCATTATTCTGGTGTGCTCCTTTAATCTTTTAGACCTTATCCCATGATGCACCGTAAAACTCTTTCCGCCTGGCCCGGCGTTCTGGAGCACTATCGCGATTACATGAGCTGGCTGCCCGCGGGCGCTCGTATCGTGACTCTCCAAGAGGGCAATACGCCGCTTATTCCAGCGCCTCGTTTTGCCCAGGAAGCAGGCGGCGGCTTCGATCTTTTCCTGAAATACGAAGCGGTTAATCCCACGGCATCTTTCAAGGATCGCGGGATGACGGCGGCCATGACGCAGGCACTGGCCAATGGAGCCAAGCTGGTGATTTGTGCGAGCACGGGAAATACCTCGGCTTCGGCTGCTGCTTATGCGGGTCGAGCAGGGTTGCGTTGCGCGGTGCTTTTGCCCCACGGTAAAATTGCATTGGGCAAACTGGCCCAAGCTCGGATGTATGGCGCGGAAATCGTGGCCCTGCGCGGGAACTTCGACGATGCCCTTAACCTCGTGCGTGAACTGGGTACCCGTCCCGGTGTGGAGGTGGTTAATTCAATCAATCCAGTTCGGATCGAGGGGCAAAAAACAGCCGCTTTTGAGCTTTGCGATGTCCTGGGTCGCGCGCCTGATTTTCATTTCCTACCCGTGGGTAATGCGGGAAATATCACGGCCTATTGGCGTGGATTTAAGGAGTATCATCGACATGGGGTTATTTCGGCCCTGCCTCGTATGTGTGGATTTCAAGCTGCCGGTGCAGCACCGATCGTGGAAGGGCATCCGATCGCTGATCCGCAGACGATTGCCACCGCAATTCGCATTGGCAATCCGGCCAGTTGGGAGGGGGCGACAACGGCAGTCACCGAATCGCACGGCTTAATCGAAAGCGTGACCGATACGGAAATTCTAGCCGCTTACTCGATGATTGCCCGCTTGGAAGGGTTGTTTGTCGAACCGGCCTGCGCCGCTCCTCTCGCCGGTCTGCTCCGAAAAGGCCGTCAGGGTCTTATTCCGAGGGGGAGCGTCGTGACGGTGACCCTTACCGGGCATGGCCTCAAAGATCCCGATACAGCCATGGACCAGAACAAGGTCGAAGCTCAGGTCGTGGAACCTAATGTGGATGCCGTCCTAACCGCCCTTGCGGGATAAAGTCATTTACCGTTTATAAATAAATAGACCTGTGGCACATAGGGTGCTCATCATAACGGGGTATGGACTCCAATCCGGTTGCTATCGCGATACGTGAAGTCCTGACGGCCATTCGTCAGCGCAAGCGAGTCGACGAAATTCTGGAAATGGTGCTGACGTATTCTTCAGATTTGGGCAATGCCGTTCACGGTTCCATCGTTACGGTGGATCATAGTTCCCAAAAACTTATCATCACTTCAACTCGCGGTGAGGACTGGACGATGGAAGAGCAGATGTGCCAGTTGAGTGTGGGTCAAGGTTTGACCGGTCATGTCGCCTTGTCGGGAAAACCTTATTTGTGCGTCGATACGGCTAGCGATCCCATTTACTATTCGCTTTTTAAGAATGTTCGCAGTGAATTGGTTGTCCCCATCATTGTTGAAGACAAGGTGTGGGGGTTGATCAACCTGGACGGGCTGGAACCGCATCTTTTCGATGAGTCGACGCTTTCCACGGTTGCGTTGCTGGCGGAGCTGGCCGCTTTTGCGATCAAGCTACGGATCGATATTACGGAGCAGGAACGATTGCAGCGGCATTTGATCCAATCCGAAAAACTCGCGTCCCTAGGCGAAACGATTGCGGGGATCGCACACGAGATCAATAACCCGCTTACTTCCATTCTAAGTCACGCCTCCCTACTCACGCTACAACGGGGCGGGGCGGCGGATGAAGCTTCCATCAACGCGATCGTTCAGGAATCGAAGCGTACGGCGGACCTGGTGAAGAACCTCCTCGCTTTCAGCCGTAAGGAATCGAAGCAGCGGGAAGTCATCGGGATCAATGAGTTGATCAAGCAGGCGGTCAATTTGAAGCGCTACCAATTACGAGTGAATAATATTCAGTTGATCTGCGAACCGTGCGAGGTCTCCTATCCGGTGCAGGTTTCGGCGCAACAGATGCAGCAGGTACTGCTTAACCTGTTGAATAACGCGGAACAGGCCATCACAAAAATTGGTCGCCAGGGCATGATTAAGGTCGAGGCGGGACGTATCGGCGAAAAGGTTTTTATCACCGTGACCGATAATGGGAACGGGATTCCGAACCATATCCTGCCTTATATTTTCGATCCTTTCTTTACCACGAAAAATCTCGGGGAAGGTACGGGGCTGGGACTTTCCATCGCCCACACCCTGATTGAAAATCATGGTGGAACCATTTCCGCCAAAAGCGAACCGGGCCACACCGTCTTTACCATTGAATTGCCGCTGGCTCTTAATCCAAACAACACGCCCGATATCAAGGATACACGTCCACTGCCAACGCCAGCCATACGCCGCGCCAGGCGGTTGGGCCGCGTTCTGGTCGTGGATGATGAGATCGCGATTGTCGATGCGATCAGTGAATTTCTCGAACTTCAAAATGTGACCGCCGACAAGGCCAATGACGGCTATTACGCGCTCGATTTGTTGGCCAAGCATCGTTACGACGCGGTGATTAGCGATATTCGGATGCCTGGACTGGATGGGCCGCAGCTTTATGAAAAAGCCTCGGCCATGGAACCGGCCTATCGGAGTCGTTTTCTTTTCATGAGCGGAGACCTGGTTCGCGATAGCACCCAGTCGTTTGTTTCGTCACTTTCCTGCGCCTGTCTGGCCAAGCCTTTTTCCCTAGGGGTGCTCTACCAACATCTCGAACCTCACTTGGATCAGTTTTCGACCCGCCAAGCGGTTACCGATTAGAAGAGAAAGCCCCGACGACACGGAGGTCGTCCCTCCACGTGATTATTATTGGGATGTCGCTTGTACCAACTTGGAACCGGAATCGTGGAGCATCTGGGTGTAATCGCACATGATGTTAACCGTTTCGTCTAATTGCGGATCATCCGTAACATTATTATCCAGCGCTCCACTTAAATCAGCATCTCCATCCGAGTCGTCATCGGCAAGAACCTTGGGTTTTTTATCCTTGGGCGGTGCGGCAGGAAGATTTTGGTCGACCATGTCGAGGGTTAATTCGAGCATGGGATCCCGGGAACTTTTTCGAGCTTCGAGATCTTTTTTGCGCTGTGCGTTATAGGTCTTCAAATCATCGGCTTGTTTTTGCCTAAGAGTCAGGTTGAGCGAGACGGTGGGGTCTTGGAACTTGTTCTTGTAATAATCGATGTCATGCCGCAGGTAGGCAAAGTCGGGCGAAACTGCAACGCGGGCGACCGAATTTGCGCGCAAGGCAGTCAGGTAGGGCGCAGCAAGGTTGATATCTTCAAAATCGGTTGGAGGCACCGTGTCGTACTGTAGATAATAAGGAAGCGTTGTTTCTCCCAGTTCGAGCGCATCGAGGATGGAGGGGAGGATAATGTCGGGCACGACACCTTTTTGCTGGGTTGAGCCACCGGCCACCCGATAAAACTTCTGGATCGTCATTTTAAGCCGGCCCGGATCACCGATGAAGCCGATGGGGACCGCCTGGTCAAGAGGGAGAAGCGTCTGCACGGTGCCTTTGCCGTGCGTGCTTTGATCGCCCACAATAACGGCGCGACCGTAATCCTGAAGTGCACCGGCCACAATTTCGGTCGCCGAGGCGCTTGCCTTGTTAACCATGACGAGAAGCGGTCCGCTGTAAATGAGAGGCGTTCCTTCGGAACTGAGTTGGTTAACGGAATTGTCGGACTGGCGAATTTGAACCACGGGCTGGTGTTTGGCAAAGAGTCCGGCCAATTCCACGGCCTGGTCGAGCAGGCCGCCGCCATTGTTGCGCATGTCGAGAATGATTCCGGCAACCTTTTCTTTTTTCAGTCGTTGAATCAGTTTGGCGACGTCAATGGAGGTTTCCTTGTAAAAACCGGGCAAAGTGACGACGCCAATTTTTTCGACGCCACCACCCGGGAGCGGATGCTGGATGATTGCAGACTTGGCATGACTTTCCTTGATATTGACCACATCGCGAACCAGGACGATATCTTTGTGTATGGCCGTATCGGCGGCACCGGCGGGCAATACGACGAGGTGTACCTTACTGCCTTTGCGTCCCCGGATCATATCGACGACGCGGTTGAGTTTCATATTAACGGCGTCGACCGGTTCGTTGGTCCCTTGCCCGACGGCGATAATTCGATCTCCCGCCTGTAGACGTTTGTCGAGATCAGCCGGGCCTCCGGGTATAACACTTTCAATCGTGGCGTAGCCATCGTCCGGCCTGAGAACCGCTCCGATGCCGGTGACGGCGAGGTCGATGGATTGGATGGTAAAATTCTCGGCCTCTTCGGGTGGGAAGTAGTCCGAATGAGGATCATAGGCATGAGTAAGCGCACTAAGATAGTCTTCCAGGACATCTATCTCCTCCATTTCCTGCCCGGAGCGAAGTAAAGAATGGTAACGTTTAGCCAACCGCTTGATGGTGGCGTCGGGTGCTTTTTTATCGAGAAGACCGTTCAGGAGGTCGGATTTGACTTCTTTACGCCAGATGGCCTCAGCAGTAGCGGGGTCTTTGAACCACGTCGATTTAGAGGTTGGAATCGTAAACATTTCGTCTTTTGTAAAATCGAATTTGTCGTGGACTACTTTTTCCGCCAGATCAACGTCTTCGTTGACTCGCTGCATGTAGCGCTTGAAAATTTCAAAAGCGGGAGTGACCATCGCTTCTTCGTTGTCGCCGTGGAGAAGATCGCCCAGGATATTCCCATACTTGGTGGTAAATTCATCGATGTCGCTCTGTAAAAAGAAGAGGTGGTTGGGGTCGAGCGCCAATAAGTAATTCTTCAGCCAGCGTTGTGACATTTCGGCATCGATCGGTTTTTGCAGATAATGGCCATGCTCCAATACCGTGCCCACGCTGCGGCCAATTTCGGCATCCCGATCCGCATGAACGATCATCGGTTTGATCGGCTCGGACTTCGCGTCGGGTTGATTTTCAGTCTCCGTCGTTCCTCCCGGAGCCTTAACCGCTCCAGAATCGGGCATATCTACTTTGGGCGCCTGATTGGTGTTCGTAGCAGGAGAGACCTGGTTTGTCTCGACAGCCCATCCGCAGAAGGCGAGCGATAAGAAGAAAATCGCCACTAGAATGGCATGAAGACCGTGGATGTTTTTGGATCGGGGTGACATAATTTTAAAGTTTTTCGATTCCTCCGAGATAAGGCTGGAGCGGTTTGGGAATCACGACGCGGCCATCGGCCTGTTGATAAGTTTCAAGCAATGCAATGTAGAGTCGGGGCAGGGCAACGCCTGAGCCATTGAGGGTGTGACAAAAAACATTTTTTCCTTCGCTATTCTTATAGCGCAAATTCATACGCCTTGCCTGAAAATCTTCAAAGTTGCTGCAGGAGGAGACTTCAAGCCAGGCACCGACGCCGGGAGCCCAGACTTCGAGGTCGTAACATTTCGCCGCACCGAAACCGATGTCGCCGGTGCAAAGGGAGAGCACGCGGTAATGAAGGCCGAGTTCCTGGAGCACCCGTTCGGCGTGACCAACGAGAACTTCGAGCGTGGCGTAAGATTCTTCGGGAGTGACGACGTGTACCAATTCGACTTTGTCGAATTGATGAACGCGGATCATACCACGCGTATCCTTGCCTGCGCTGCCCGCTTCGCGGCGGAAACAGGGAGTATAGGCGGCGTAACGAATCGGTAACCGGTCAGCAGAAAGAATTTCCTCGCGGTGGAGATTGGTGACGGGGACCTCGGCGGTGGGGACGAGATAAAGAGGCGGTTCCTCTTCGACACGGTACATGTCTTCGGCAAATTTCGGCAGTTGCGACGTGCCGACCATGCTTTCGCCGCGGACGAGAAAAGGGGGAGAAACTTCGGTGTACCCGTGTTGGCCGGTATGGAGATCGAGGAGATAATTGATGAGAGCACGTTGCAGGCGTGCGCCTAGGCCTTTAAAAACAATGAAGCCGCTACCCGAAATTTTGGTGGCGGCTTCCAGGTCAATGAGGCCGAGTTGCGCGCCGATTTCCCAGTGAGGCTTAGGCTTGAAACCAAACTCTGCTGGTTTGCCGATAATCCGTTCCACGCGGTTGTCTTCGGCGGTTTTACCGACCGGCACCGAGTCATGGTTGATGTTGGGGGTACGCAGGAGAAGATCGGTCTGCTCGGTTTCGATGCCAGCCAATTCTTGGTCGAGACGGGTGATTTGCTCCCCGACTGTTTTCATTTGCGCAGAAATTTCAGCGATGTCACCACCCTTGGCCTTGATGGCCCCGATTTCCTTGCTGGTGCGGTTGCGCTCACTTTTGAGAGTCTCGCTTTCCTGCAAGCGCTTGCGTCTTTGCTCATCCAGAGCAAGAAGCTCGCTAATGGATTTTTCGTCACCCGAATTTCGACGGGCAAGGCGTTCCCGATAAAAATCGGGGTTTTCGCGGATCTTGCGTACGTCGAGCATAAAGGGGTAAGGGCTTGAATATCCCGTTAAGAGGGGCCCAGCGCAAGCCTTCGGGTGTCTCTTAACAAAGATTTAATTTTTAGGAATTGAATTTCCGAGCCCTGCTTTGGCTTTTGGGTAGCCCGCGCGCTCCGAGCGCAGGAATGTACTCACCGTCGCCCGGCGATTGACGGCTACCAACGGCACTTAGGATGATGGGCTTTTTTAGGCGACTTTTTCGGGCCGGGGCCTGCGTTTGCGGCGTAGGCGAAAGACGTTGTTCCAGGTTTTCTTCAAGGCGTTGGCAGGAGTAAGATAGCGTTGACGCAAAGCTGGACCCTTACGAATGGCTTCCAAAACACCGGCCACGGAGAAATTGTCGGTGTCGAGAATGCTGTAGGCAGTTCCAAGCGCGGCACTATCATGGGCATCGCTGGCGGCAGTCATGGGGAGACCGCGATTTTGGGCGTAGTTGAAGGCTTGTTTGTTGTAACGCTTGAGGGTGGTCGCCGCATTGAAGACTTCGAGAGCATCAATCGCGAGAGTTTCGAGCACCGGCTCGCGAATGCCTGCTCGGAAAAAATCGTAGGGATGGGGAGGAATGGCGAGGCCGCCCGCCTTGTGGATCAACTCGACCGCTTCAATCGCCGGGATTCCCTTCAAATCGGGCAGCCGGACGCCCAGGGCGAGAAGATGTCCCTCAGCCGTGGTGATTTCCTGCCCCGGGATGATGAGGAGGCCGTTGACCGGCAGTCCTTCCTTGTTCATGAAGCCGTGCTGTTCGAAGTAATCGACGCAGGCGCATGTATTGTGATCGGTGATGGCAAAGCCGTGAAGTCCACGAGCACGAGCTTCCGAGACGAGGGCTTCGGGTTCAGCTACTCCGTCGGCGGAAAAGCGGGAGTGGCAGTGGAGGTCGATGAAAAGTTGCATGGTAAAAATAGAGCCGACAAAGTTTCTTCTATCAAATTAGAAGAATGAAGGCAGCGGGGCAAGTTTTCGAATTATATTTGCATTACCTTACCGTCATTTCGATCCTTCGGCACGCTCAGGACCAAAGGCAAACCAAGGGATCGGGATGACGGTAAAAAATGCCTTTCGTCAATTTGGCTAAATGCCGCAATTCCGTCAAAAATCAGCGTCTTACTCAAACTTCGCTGCAGCCTCAATCTCGGCGAGTTCCGCCGTGGGACTGACCACTGCGATGTTGAGCCGCTCATTGTGCACGAGCAACGCCGCGGCGGCGCGGATTTCCTCCGGCGTAACCGCTTCGATCTGCTGGATCAGTTTGTCGGGATTCAGCACGCGATTGTGGCCAAGCAATCCTTCACCAAGCCACATCATCTGATGATCGCTGCTCTCGAGATTCAGGTGTATTTGACCACAGGTATATTCCTTGGCTCGACGCACTTCACGCAGATTCGGTGCGCGTTCGGCCAGCTTGCGAATCGTCTGCAATGTCAACTGAATCGCCTGAACGGTCTTCGAGTTCTCGACACCCGCATTGATGAAAAAACTTCCCGTTTCGTGATAATAATTTGCACCGGTGCTGATCGAATAGGCCAGGCCATGCTTCTCGCGCACATTCTGGAAAAGCCGAGAACTCATATTTTCACCCAAGATCACACTCATCAGCCGGAAAGCCGAACGGCGCGGATCGTGCCGCGAAACGCCTCGCATCCCGATCACAAATTGCGTCTGCTCGATCGGCTTGCGAATCACCTGTATCCTCGGCGCACTTTGCCGGCGCGAAACCGGTGTAAACTGGGCTCGAGCCCCGGTCGGAAATTGGCGTAACAAAGGCCGCAGCAACTCCTTCACCTCGGCCAGATCGGTCTTGCCCGCTGCCGTGATGCACAGATTGCCCGAATGATAAAATTTGCGCCGATAGTTCAGCAAGTCGCGCCGCTTCATACGCTGGATGTTCTCGCTCGTGCCCGCCAGCGGCTGTCCAAGCGGATTGCCCTGCCAAAGCAGTGCAGTCACTGCATCCTGCGCCACCTGCGCGGGCTGATCCTCGTACATCCGGATTTCCTCCTGGATAACGCCACGTTCGCGTTCAATCTCCACCGCGGGAAATGTCGCGCGTAAAAGCATGTCCGTCAGCACATCGATCACTGCGGGAAGATGCGTCGCGCTGGCCCGTGCGTAGTAACAGGTCATCTCTTCTGCTGTAAACGCATTGAGGTAACCGCCCACACCTTCCACTGCCTCGGAAATTTCGCGCGCTGTGCGCTTGGTCGTCCCCTTGAAGAACATGTGCTCCAAAAAATGGAAAATGCCGTTCTGCCGCTTCGACTCATGTCGTCCGCCCACGCCCAGCCAAAAGCCGACGGAAACGCTTTCGACGTGCGGCATTTGCGCCACGGCGAGCTGAGCTCCCTGGTTGAGTCGTTCCTGGGTGAAAATCATGCCCTACTGTCGGTGCACCCTCATAAAGTGTCAAACGTCCCTTGCATGATAAATATTTAATAAGAGATTTAATATAAAAATATATGTATTTTCATTTGTTAATAACTTATTATAAAATGGATACAATTTTATATAATAAGATTATTGAGACTTTTTGTCGCATTTTTATGGTTCAAAAAGTGCTTAAGAGCCCCCTTATCCTGCCTCTTCTGCATAAGTGATATAGACTTATGTCACTTTTTAGCTCATTTTCGGAATCGGATGTCTTCGGCCCTTCGCCATCGCCTTTTAAGCTTTTTTATACTGGTCTCGCTCACTGCGGGTGGCTGTTCACGCCAAGAGGAAGCACCGCCAACATCCGTACCGGTTCAGTCCACGTTAACCACTATCAATGGGCAACCTGTCCAAGGCGATTGGGTCGTGCAGCGAATCGGAGCTGATCCCGACAGTCTGAATCCGATCACCGGCCAGGATGCCGATGGAGCGATGATTCGTTATCCCAATATTTTCGAGAGCCTTCTCGTCATGGATCACTTCACTCTCAAACTGAAGCCGCTACTGGCTGAGTCGTATGAAATTTCACCCGATCAGCTCGTCTACACGTTCCATCTCCGACACGATGTAAAGTGGCAGGATGGCGTTCCCTTCACCGCCGACGATGTCAAATATAGCTACGATCGCATTCAGGACCCGAAAGTCGATGCCTCCCAACTTCGCAATTATTTTGATAACATCAAGTCGTGCGAGATTCTCGATCCCTACACCGTCCGCTTCACGGCCACCAAACGCTACTTCAAGACACTCGAATGTCTCGGCACAGACAATCTTCCCATTATTCCTAAGCACATCCTCGAAAAGGGTGAACCCGATTTTAACAAACATCCCTTCGGCCGCCATCCCGTTGGCACCGGACCTTATAAATTCGTCCGCTGGGATACCGGCTCGCAAATCGTCCTCGAACGCGATGATTCCTATTGGGGTGCCAAAGACCATTATCCCAAGCGACTGGTTTTCCAGATTATCCAGGAATCCTACGTTGCGGCCCAGCTTCTGAAAAAGGGCGAGCTCGATGTGGTGGATGGAATTTCCCCGATCCAATGGGAAAGAGAATTGGCGGGCACCCGCTCGGGCAGCCGACTCAATAAAATCGTTTATCCGTATCCAGCCTACTCTTATCTCGGCTTCAATCTTCGGGATCCGCTGTTTGCGGATATCCGCGTGCGCCATGCCATCGACCTGCTTATTCCTCGCGACGAAATTATGTCACAAATTTATCTCAATCAGTACACCATTAAGACTTCGGGATACGATCCGACTTCATCACCCACCTATAATCATGACGTTGCACCCACCCCCTACGATCCAGCACTGGCCCTCAAACTTCTAAACGATGCCGGTTGGAAAAACGATCATGGCGACGGCCTCCTCTACAAGGACGGAAAACCTCTGAGTTTCACCCTCGTTTATCCGGGAGGAAATACCAACGGGCAAAAAATCCTTGAACTCGTCCAGGAGTCGTTGCGCCGGGCAGGCATTGACCTCAAACTTTCGCGACTTGAATGGGCGCAACTCCTGCAAAAAATCAACGAGTGGAATTTTGAGATGACCATGTCGGGCTGGGCACTCGACATCATCAGCGATCCCTATCAACTCTGGCATAGCTCGCAGGCCGATATTAAAAAAAGTTCCAACTTCATCGGCTACAAAAATCCTGCAGCGGATAAATTGATCGAGGAAGGACGTCTTGAATACGATGATGAAAAGCGAGCCGCTCTCTACCGCCAGCTCCATAAAATCATCCACGACGATTACCCGGTCTGCTTCCTTTTCAATCCCAAAGTTATTCTACTCATCTCCAATCGCTATCAGAACGTGCAGGTTTTCGCACCGCGTCCCTGCTTTGACATCACATCATGGTGGGTGCCGAGCAACTTGCAGAAGTATGGGAATTAGCCTTGGCCTGTATTTATTCTTTCCGTCATCCTGAGCGGAGCCGAGCCAGAAAATGTTAGCCAAACTCAAGGCTAACCCGAGGCGCAGTCGAAGGACCTGCCTGATCAAGCGAAACGTGGAAGTAGCGTCATGGGATGTTGCAATACAAAAGGGGAATCTCGCTTGTCGCTCATGCGAAAAGCTAAATCCATGACGGGTAAACCAATCTTTCAGCGCATCTCTTACTTATTTATTATCTGAGCTAGGTCTCTCGACTGCGGTTCGATTGAACGAGATGCTCGAATACACTTTTCGGCTCACCTCCGCTCGAGATGACAGCTCGTGAAAAGAAACACTACTGCCCTCCATAAAAACTGCCGTGCGCAGCACCTCACCTCCGCTCGAGATGACACCTTACTAAATCGTCGAGGGTGCCAGGGCCGGGTCCCAATCTTTCCAGACCGGTTCCAGACCCAACTCGCGCAGACGCGCCGATACCACCGCCGGCGAGCGATTATCGGCAATGGCGAACTGTTCCGTGGCCGTGAGATGCTCCCCTTCCGAGGCAATCACCGCCACCGCTTTGCCGCGTTGGGTCTGATGAATCGACTCTTCGCCCGCGCCGGTATAACCACCTGGCTCGGTGTGCGAACCGGCACTCATCATCGTAACACCAAGTCGCACCAGGCGATCGCGCAACACGGAAGATTCCCTCGTCGAAAGCACAATGCCCACCTGCGGAAAACAAAGCCGCAAGGCCAGGATCACTTGTACCAGGGCACGATCATTGAACTCGAACTTCGGCTCGAATTGCCCCGCCGCCGGACGCAAACGCGGCAGCGAAACGGTCACCGACGACTTCCAGCAATGGCGCAGCAAATAATCGACATGCGCGGCAAGATGGATCGCCTCCTGCTCCCACGGCGACAGACCAAAAAGAGCACCAATGCCGAGGCGACGAAAACCCGCTGCATAAGCCCGCTCCGGACAATCGAGCCGCCAGTCGAAATCTTTTTTGGGCCCGGCGGTGTGAAGTTCCGCATAAGCGGTGCGATCATAAGTTTCCTGGTAAACGACCAATCCCTCCGCACCTGCCTGCACCAACGGTTCATAATCAACCGTCTCCATCGGCCCAACCTCAAGTGATAGCGCTGGAATAAATTCGCGCAACCGTTCCACGCATTGCGCCAGGTAATCGGAGGAAACAAACTTGGGATGTTCCCCCGCCACGAGCAACACATTGCGAAAACCCTGTTCCCAAAGGTGCCGCGCCTCCGCCTCCACCTGATCGATCGTCAACGTTACGCGCAAGATCGGATTGTCCCGCGAAAAGCCACAATACTTGCAAATATTGACGCACTCATTGGAAAGATAAAGCGGAGCAAAGAGCCGCATCGTCCGGCCAAAAAACTGACGCGTGAGCTGTTCCGCCTCACGCGCCATAGCTTCGAGTTCGATTCCTTCCTTGGGACGCAGCAACGAGGCGAAGCGCTGTAGAATACGGCTATTGAGCAACGCCGAATCGCGAAAAGTTTCCGAGAAAGCCATGGTTTATTCTACGTGTCATCCTGAGCGAAGCCGAGCCAATAAGTGGCGATCAATCTCAAGGGTACCTCGAGGTGAAGTCGAAGGACATGGCCTGCTTATACGCTAAGCAATAGTAGCGCCATTACGTTCCGAGACAGAAAAAAGGTCCCGCTTATCGCTCAAGTAAAAAGCGAAATCCGTTGCAGGTTAACCCATCTTCCGGCGCATCTAACGCTTGTTTTCATATGGGCAAGGTCTCTCGACTGCGGCTCGAGTAAACGAGATGCTCGAATACACTTTTCGGCTCACCTCCGCTCGAGATGACAACTATTTCTTATTGCCCGTTATCGCCAGACGTGCCCCCGGGAGCAGCTGGAGCAGATGCGGAGGCCGCTGGCATGGTAGGCATCTTCATTACCTGATAATCGGCGGGTGGCTCAAAGAGTGCGGCGTCCTGCGGACCAACTTTATAATTTTTCCAAAGGATAGTGTAGGAATTATCCTCCGCGGCCATTTTCACCGGAAGCTTTTTCGCCGCATCGATCCACATAAATGAAACCTTATTGTCCTTGGAGGTAATTTTGTATTTGAGGCAGGCGGTTCCATCAACGGCATCGGATCCGACCAACTCAAATTTACCGTCCGAACCCATGACCGAACCGTTTTTGATCGGATCATAGGGCATTTCCATGACCATCTTCTGAGCGACCATCACCGAATAAACTTTCTGAAGATCGGGGCGAATGATCGAGACCATCTGCATGCCGTTCGTGTTCAATTCGCTACGAGTCTTACCACCATCCGAAAAAATTTTATTCGTCATCGTATTGCTACCCGCGGTGACAACCTGATCCGCACTGAACTGCTTGGTCATGGCAAAAGGTGACGCCACCTCATCCGCCACGAGTGACTTGGAAAGCAGGAAACAACCACCAAGGGCAAGTATCAAAACAAGATGGAATCGATTCATTCCGTCATCTTCGCGAGATGAAATCCGTTCGACAAGCGAACAGTGCGATTATCTTTTGTGCCCGATGCTCCATGCGCTAGGATAAAGCCGTGAGCCAGGAACCACCTCTCCCCATCTCTCTGACCGAGCCTCTTGTGGCCGATCCGGCGAAAACAGTCGAGGCCGATGCCATTGCGCGGGAAATCGAACACGAGCATGACCATGCTCATCATCACGGCCCCGGCCTTCTTTCCGGCATCAACTGGGCCGATCCGGAACTTCTTAGCGTCATTGCCACGCTTATTTTCATGCTCCTCGGCGGCTTTGGAATCCGGCTCGGCCTACCCGGCGAACTCG
>Ga0207048_10104_pt1 | contig 26496 bp, 23 predicted proteins | sample Alteio_BWMinCont_65_FD_153301 | JGI IMG/M metagenome (GOLD analysis project Ga0207048, IMG submission 153301) | Enriched cells from forest soil in Barre Woods Harvard Forest LTER site, Petersham, Massachusetts, United States -... | ecosystem: Environmental > Terrestrial > Soil > Temperate forest >...
TCGGGTGGTGAGAAGCAGCGGGTGGCTTTGGGGCGTGCTTTACTTTCTTCGCCGCGGCTTCTCCTTCTGGATGAGCCACTTTCTTCGCTCGATGCAACTTTGCGGGAAGAGACGATGGAGTTGCTTGAGCAGGTGCGGAATGAATTTCAGGTTCCGTGGATTTATGTTTCCCATGCTGCGTGGGAGTTGCAGCGGCTTTGTACTGAAGTTTTGATGCTTGATCGAGGGAAGGTTATTAAACAAGGGTCGGTCGAAAAAATTTTCACGGTCAGTTCGGAGCCAGTTTGGCGTTTGCGTCAGGAATCTTGAGTGCCTGGTAAAGATGACGTGAAAAGTTTTTTATGGAGCGGTCCAAGCTCGATGTAGTGATTGGCCCAAGTACGAATATCGGCGATTTCTTCCGGACGCAAGGCTCGCACAACTTTCGCGGGCATACCCATGACCAGTGAACCGGGTGGAATGTGTGTGCCTTTGGTGACGAGGGCATGGGCTCCGACAATGCTGCCTTTGCCGATGACGGCGCCGTCAAGGATTGTTGCGCCCATGCCGATAAGGCATTCATCTTCAACTGTGCAGGCATGCAGGACGACGCGATGGCCGATGGTGACCAACTTGCCGACTCGTACGGGCAAATCGTCCGCCAGATGTACGATACTGCCATCCTGCACGTTGGAGCCTTCGCCGATTTCTATGAAGTTGATATCGCCGCGCAGGACGGCGGTCGGCCAGACACTACTGTGTGCCGCGAGCCGGACGTCTCCGATGACAACGGCCTGGGATGCGACGTAGGCGGTCGGATCGATTTGCGGTTGAACGTAAAGAAAACGTGCACGGTCAGTCGGATTCACTTTATCATTCTCCTGCAGCTTCTTTTTTTGTCCAGTTCCATGCTGGTGAATGTCGTCGAGTTTGGTATAAGCAGGATGTGCCTATACCCACCTTCGTGCGACCATGTTTGCTGGCTGCAATTGTTCTGGCTTGGCCAAGCACGGTCCGGGCCAATATTGGAGAGGACCTAACACAGTTGGCTCAACGTTATGGCAAGTACAGGATCATCGCCGGTCAGATGGTTTTCGAGCAGGGTAATCTTTCGATCACGGTGTATGTCGACGGCGATCATTCGGCGATGGAGGTTTTTACGCGCAATAGCACCGACCCCGATAAATCGGAGTTAAGCCAAAAAGATATTGAGCAAATTCTGGATGCTGAGTCTGATGGAAAGGCTTGGAATCCGGCTCAGGCTCATAGCGGCAAGCCGACTTGGATTCGGGCCGATAATAAAATCATTGCTCGTTTGAATCCGAATACGACCGGAAAGCCCGAAGATGCCGCTGTTTTGGTCATCATGCTCAACACGAAATAGAGATGGAATTACCGAGTGGCTCAAAAAACTTTGATTGTCGGTTGCGGTTACGTTGGATTGCCGTTGGCACTTCGGCTTAAGGAGCAGGGGCATGAAGTCGGTGTTTGGGTTCGTTCCCAAGAGAGTGCCGATTCGATAGCGGAATATCATTTTCAACGAATAGTTGTGGGAAGTGTGGCTGTGGCTGATGCATGGAACGAGATGAGCGAGATGTACGATCTCGTTATTCATTGCGCTTCTTCGGGCAAAGGCGGTGAAACAGCTTATGAAGAAGTATTTCTTGAGGGGGTACGAATGATGGATCGATTCCAATCGCAAGCCCGACAGCTTTTTGTTTCTTCGACTTCGGTCTATGGGCAGACGCGGGGCGAGGTGGTTACGGAAGAATCACTGGCGGAACCAGCCAGTGCGACGAGCCGGATTTTGCGTGAAGCGGAAGATGTGGCCTTAGCAGGAGGCGCGATGGTCGTGCGTTCTTGCGGGATTTACGGGCCGAATCGTGGGGTGCTCTTCGAAAAATTTCGCAAGGGCGAAGCTCTTATCGAAGGTGATGGTTTGCGCTGGATTAATCAGATTCATCAGCGCGATCTGGTGATTGCTTTATTACATCTGATTGAAGCAGGTAGGCCGGGCGAGGTTTATAACGCCACCGATGATACACCGGTGACGTACCTTGATTTTTACGAGTGGTGTAGTGATTTTCTTCAAAAGCCGATGCCGCCTTTCGGTCCGGTTAATTTGCAGCGCAAACGGGGTTTAACGAATAAGCGTGTTTCCAATGCGAAGCTGCGTGCGACGGGCTGGAGTCTGCAGTATCCGAGTTTTCGCGAGGGGTTAACCGCCGATCATCATTCGCCCAAATAGGCCTGGCGAACTTCATCGCTGGCGAGAAGTTCCGCGCCAGTTCCGGTGAGTTGATTTTTTCCAGTGACGATGACGTAGCCGCGATGGGCGATGCGCAAGGCTTGTTGCGCGTTTTGTTCCACGAGGAGGATGGGAACGCCTTTTTGATTGATCTGTCGGATGATTTCGAAGATCCGGGCCACAATTTGTGGCGCAAGACCGAGGGATGGCTCGTCGAGCATAAGTAATTTCGGTTCGCCCATCATGGCGCGACCTATGGCCAGCATCTGTTGTTCACCGCCGGAGAGTGTGCCGCCGAGTTGCTTGCGCCGCTCCGCCAGCAAGGGAAAGTAATGAAAAATTTCTTCCAGCTTGGCGGCATTGCGATTCGCCGGGAGAAGAAGGCTGCCGCTGATCAGATTTTCAAGAACAGTCAGGCGCGGGAAAATGTGGCGCCCTTCTGGGCAAAGGCAAATGCCCTGACGCAAAACAGCATCGGCTTTGCCGGTGGGCAAAGGCGTATCCTGCCAGGTGATCGTGCCACTGCGTACCGGTACGACGCCCGCGATGGTGAGGAGGGTGGTGCTTTTGCCCGCGCCATTGGCTCCGAGGAGCGCAACGATTTCACCGGCTCGCACTTCGAGCGTGAGGTTCTTGAGAACTTCGATGGCTCCATAGCCGGCATGAACATCGTGAAGTTTCAGCATGGAGCGATTCAGTTGCTGATTTCTTCGCCGAGATAGGCCTTGATGACCTGCGGGTCGTTACGCACTTTTTCGGGCGTGCCGTGGGCAATGGGAACACCGTGATCGAGTACCAGAATTTCATCGGAGATGGCCATGACAACTTTCATGTGATGTTCGATGAGAAGGATGGCGAGGCCTCGTTCGCGGATGCGTGAGATTAACTGCACCATCTCCACGGTTTCCTGTGGGTTCATGCCAGCGGCGGGTTCATCGAGCAGGAGCAGGCGGGGATGAGTTGCGAGCGCGCGTGCGATTTCCAGGCGGCGTTGCAGACCGTAGGCGAGATTGCTGGAGAGATTGTCGGCATGATGGGCCAGTCCGACGAAGTCCAGAAATTCGAGGGCTTCGGTCCGGTTCTGCTTTTCCTCGTTTCGGAAATGAGGTGAGTGAAGCAGGAGTTGCCAGGGAGAAAGCGAGCGATGTTTGAACTGCGCGACGAGGACGTTTTCCAACACGGTCATTTCCGGAAAGAGGCGAATATTCTGGAAAGTGCGCGATAGACCAAGGCGGCAAACCTGGTGGGGCGCATGACCTGAAATATTTTTACCGTCGAGTAGAATGGTGCCGCCATCGGCGTGATAGATGCCGCTGAGACAGTTGAAAAAAGTGGTTTTACCTGCGCCATTGGGGCCGATGACGCTGACGATCCGGTTGGCGCCGACGCTGAGATCGACTTGCTGCACGGCTTTCAGGCCTCCGAAGGTTTTGCTGAGTCCACGAGTTTCGAGCAACGGCGTCATGGGTGGAGCATCTCCGTTTTTCTCCGGCGACTTCCGAGCAAACCCTGGGGGCGATACAACATCATGAGTACCATGACAGCGCCAAAAAGAAGCAGGCGATAATCGGCCAGATGCTGGAACGAGTCGCGCATGAAGGAGGGGACGATGGTTCTGAGGAGCGCGTTATCCTGGATCATCAAGGGCAGAAACTTCAAATATTCGGGTACGAGATAGAGAAGGGCCGCGCCGAGGAGCGCGCCATAACTATTGCCGAGACCTCCCAGGATGACCATGGCGAGGATCATGATCGATTGCTGAAATTCGCAGATGGAGGGGCTGATGAATCCGTCCTTCGCTCCGTAGATAACACCGGCAACGGCAGCAATTGCGGCACTCAGGGAAAATGCGAGTAGTTTCATCTGTACGACAGGTACCCCGACGGACGCTGCTGCGACTTCATTCTCGCGAATAGCGATCCAGGCCCGGCCCACGGGAGAATGGAACAGGCGTTGCACCAGAAAGACGGCCAGGAACAGGACGAGCGCCATGACGATGTAGGCGACTTGGCCGCTGTTCAGGCCGGCGACTTTTCCGAACGTGGAGCTGTCGTTGAGGATGATGCCTTTGTCGCCGCTGGTATTGAAAATTTGGATGAGTTCCCGGACAAACGGGCCATGAGGCGTCGTGTCCGTTTCGTCGACTGAAAGATTCCGCATCAATTCGCGAAAAGCTTCCGCAAAACCAAGTGTGACAATGGCGAGGTAATCGCCGCGTAAGCGCAAACAAGGTAGACCGAGAAGATAACCGGCCCCCCCGCCCAACGCAAAAGCGAGGGGGCATGCCATCCACCATGGAAAGTAAGGAAGGTTTTGCTGGGCGAGAGCAAAGAAGTAAGCGCCGAATCCGTAAAATCCGGCATAGCCGAGAACGAGCAAGCCGGTCATGCCGACGGTGATGTTGAGCCCCAGCGCGAGCAGCATGTAGATGCCGACATTGGTGAGCAGACTTAAACTCGACGCGCCGAGAAAGAGCGAGCCGGAGAGAACGAGCGGCATGGTTCCCCACGCCCAATAGTGGGTCCAGGTATGACCTGCCTGCTGCCACGCTCGATTTTGGGTCAGGACTTTATCCCAGCCGAAATGTCGGTTGGCTTGGACTCCGAGCCAGATCAGGAAGGTGATAACAAAGACCGGCGAGAGGTCGCCAAAAAATTCGAGTCCATGCCAGGGAGCCCAGGCGATGGTGACGGTATTGTTGTTGAAATCGGGCGCCAGCTTTAGCCAGAGAAAAGGGAAAGTAATGGCAGCAAGACCGAGAGTGCCGAGCAGATAGGGACGCCATCGGGCCATAGCATCACACCTTGTCGGCCACCCGCTCACCGAGCAGACCGCGCGGGCGCAGCAAGAGCACCAGCATCAGGACGCCGAAGGTGGTCACGTCGTTCCACTGGCTGCCGAATTGCAGGGTCGTCAGCGCTTCGGTCAGGCCGAGGATCATGGCACCCAGCACCGCGCCGGGGACGTTGCCGATGCCGCCGAGAATCGCCGCCGTGAATGCCTTCAGTCCCACGCGATAGCCCGCATCGAAGACGAGCACGTTGTTGTACATCGCGACCATGACGCCCGCCACCGCCGCCAGGGCCGAACCGAGAATGAAAGTGAAGGCGATGATTTTATTCACGGGGATGCCGACAAGGCTGGCCATGAGCTGATCCTGGGCGGTGGCCCGCAAGGCGATGCCGAGTCGGGTGAAATTAATTAGAAAAAAGAGACCGCCCATGATGAGTAGTGTCAGTCCGAAGATCGCCACCTGGAGGTAGGTGATTTCCACCGGGCCGAAATGAAGCCGGTTCGTGGTCAGCAGATCGCTGTAGTAGCGAGGAAAATTCACCTTTTCCTTGCTGACGGTGAGAAAGATAAAATATTGGAGGAAGGTCGAGATGCCGATCGCGCTGGTGAGCGGTGCAAGTACATGAGCCTTGCGCAGGCGACGGTAAGCGATGCGTTCATTGGCATAGCCGTAGGCGGCGGAAAAAATCATTGCGACGATAATGCCCAAGCCCAGGTTGAGCAGGGCGTGGCTGCCCCAGATGGTCGAAAAGAGGCCAATGGCGTAAACGCATGCGAACATTCCGATCATGAAGACTTCGCCGTGCGCGAAATTGATCATCCCCAGCACGCCGTAGACCATCGTGTAGCCGAGCGCCACCAGTGCGTAGACGGCGCCGCGCGATATTCCGTCGATGACAATTTCCGTCAGGGTCGATCCGTAACTCATGGGCTGTCAGACACGACCTGCAGCTTGCCGTCTTTGATCGTCCAGATCACGAAGCCAGACTGCTTCACGTCGCCTTTTTCATCGAATTCAACTTTCCCGAGGATGGTGTCAAAGGGACGGCTTTTCATGACGGCGGCGACTTTGTCGGCATCGGTGGTTTGCGCCTGCGCAATAGCGGTCAGCAAAACGTTGGCCGCGTCGTAGCCATAGACCGAGTAAGCACCCTCTTCGTGTCCATACTTGGCCTTGTATTTTTCGAGGAAGGGTTGGGCCGCGGGAATCTTGTGATAATCCTTGCCGAAGGAGAGGTAAACATTGGCGGCATTGCCGCCCACCGTATCGATGAACGTTTGATCGAAACAGCCGTCGCCGCTGACGAAGGGGATGTTTAATCCTGCTTGCCGCATTTGTACGCAGAGCGGACCGCCCTGGCCGTACATACCGCCCCAGAAAAACCCTTCCGCGCCGGAACCTTTAATGACGGAAAGATTGGCGCGGAAATCGTTTTCATCCACGCCAATGCCCTGGAACATCGTAACGGTGCCGCCCAACTTTTCGAAAGTCTTTTTCACTTCCGTGGCCAAGCCTTCCCCGTAGGCGGTCTTGTTGTGCAGGATGGCGATTTTGTTGAGTTTAAGCACGTCGTGCATGTAGGTCCCGGCGATTGGGCCCTGTTGATCGTCGCGACCACAGATGCGGAAGGCATAAGGCAGACCACGTTCCGTGTACTTGGGATTCGTGGAGCCGGGGGTGATTTGCAGGACTTTACCGTCGTTGTAGACGGTGGAAGCGGGGATCGTGCAGTTGCTGTTCAAATGGCCGAGCACAGCCACCACGCCGTCATCGACCAGCGTATGCGCCACGGTGTTGGCCTTCTGGGCGTTACCTTCGTCGTCGAGTGAAATCGTTTCGATTTGTTTGCCGAGCACGCCGCCCTTGGCGTTCCACTCGTCGACGGCGATTTGAGAGCCTTGCAGCATGGTCAGGCCGATCTGGGCATCCGATCCCGACTGCACCGCAGCCAGTCCGATTTTGATCGTGTCAGGATTCTTTTGGCAACCTGTGAGCATCGCGCCGATGATCAAGACCACGCCCAGAGAGAGTAATAAAGAGAGCTTGCGCACGTCTTTGTTTAGGACGTGTCTTGGAATAGGGCAAGACTGTGTTGCGAGTCGATTTTGAGCGGAAATTAACCCTCAAACTTGAGCAGGGCATAATTCCGTTTTCCTTTGCGAAGAAGGACAAATTTTCCGAAGAGGAGATGTTCCGCGCCGATAATGGATTTGGCATCGGTTGCGCGCACGTTATTGATGTAAACGCCGCCAGCTTCGACATCTTTTCGCACTTGTCCCTTCGAGGGACTCAGGCCTGCGGCGATAAGGATTTCCGGCAATGCGGCGTTTGGTTGGCCCAGGATCGAATGCGAAAGGGTGGAGTTGGGTACTTCGGCAATGACTTCGTCGAATTGCGCCTGGGTGATTCCTTCGAGCGAGCCGCCAAAGAGAATTTCACTGGCGCGAATGGCATCGGCGGCGGCCGTTTCGCCGTGCACCAGCTTGGTCAATTCGAGGGCGAGTCGTTTGTGTGCGTCACGCCGTTCGGGGCTGGCCGCATGCTGGGCTTCGAGCGCCTTGATTTCTTCCTGCGTGAGGAAGGTGAAGTAACGGAGAAGTTGAATCACCTGCGCGTCTTCCACCTGGATGAGGAATTGGTAAAAGCGATAGACGCTGGTTCGTTCAGGCGAGAGCCAGACCGCTCCACCTTCCGTTTTGCCGAACTTGGTGCCGTCGGTTTTAGTCAGCAACGGCGTAGTTAGGCCGCAGGCGATTCTGTCCTGTTTGCGGCGGATAAGGTCGATGCCAGCAGTGATGTTACCCCACTGGTCGGCACCACCCGCTTGCAACAGACAGCCGTGAGTTTCGTAGAGGTGGAGGAAATCGTAAGCCTGAAGCAGGGAGTAGCTGAACTCGGTGAAGCTGATGCCGGTGGTTCCCTCCATGCGCGAGCGGACGCTGTCTTTGGCCATCATGGCGTTGACGGTGAAATGTTTTCCGATGTCGCGCAGGAAATCGAGCACGCTGATGGGGCGCATCCAGTCGGCGTTGTTCAGGAGAAGGGCGGGGTTGGTCTTACTATCGAAATCGAGGAAGCGTCTTAGTTGGCCCTGAATGCCCTTGATATTGGCTTCGAGAATTTCAGGAGAGAGGAGATTGCGTTCCGCCGATTTACCGCTCGGGTCGCCGATCATGCCGGTTGCGCCGCCCGCGACGGCAATGGGCCGATGACCCGCGATTTGGAACCGGCGCAGGATCAGCAACCCAATCAAGTGTCCGAGATGGAGGCTGTCGGCAGTCGGATCGAAGCCAACATAAAGGGTGACGGGAGACGCGCCGGGCGCGAGGAGTCGTTCGAGTTCCTCGCGGTTGGCCATGTCGGCCACCAGCCCGCGCCAATCGAGTTCCTGTAAAATAGAAGACGCTGCCATAAGAAGCCGCTATTCAACGGCTGAACCGACCTTTCGACAAGGCGAACCTTGGCCGAAAGATGCTGCCCCTGCCTGGCTGGAAGCGTAAGGACTTGCCTTAAAATCCATCCATTAGACTGCTTTTGATTGTCGGTGGCATGGCCACGTTAAGGGTGTGTGTCTCGGGTTTGTCCGGGGAGCGCACGGTAAGGGAAAAGGTCGTGGCGTTTGATTCTTTGGCAGTTTTCTTGGCTGTAGCATAAGCACTGGCAAAGGCGTCCAAATCATTGGGAATGGGAATGCCGCCTACGGCGACAATTTCATCGGAGGCCTTGATTCCGGCCTCGTCGGTCCTGCTTTTCTTTTCCACGGCCAGCACGGTTACCTTGCCCTCGGGCAGGCCGATAAAGAGTCCGTCAAAAAAGCTGAATTTCTGATCACTTAAGTCCTGACTTGTACCCTTGGGTGAATAGATGAGGTGCATGTCGTCGGTGGGAAATTGGGCCAGGGCCAGTTGGAAATTGATGGGGGCTTCCCAGACGGTGCGGCGAAATCCCTCGAGGGCATGAGCCAGCTCGGGGGGCATCTTTGATTGTTCGTCTGGATTTAGCGTATCGCGCGAAAATGATTTTTCCATATTGCCTTTGTGGGCAAGGACCAGATCCGACGAATCTTGAGTGGGAATGGGAGGGAGATAAAGCACGCGCAGGATCATGCCGGGGGTGATGACGGTCGACGGGTTGATCAAGACGGAGTATTTCACCGTTACGTCGTGTCCGACTTTCGTCACGGGAAAGGTGAAGGCCAGTTCCGGAGTCATTTTGATCGGTTCGTTCTGAGCCCGAAGAGGCACGACGAAAGAGAGGATCAGTGACAGAAAACCAAGATATTTGAACACGAGAAATAGGTTACGCTGAACCCGATAAGGGTCAATCCGGGGAACGGAGGAGGTGTACGTAAAACTTTTTTCGACTTGGGTTGGATAAGAAAATCGCGTAAGGTGCAGTTGGGTAGATGGTCGCTTCCGCTTCGGCGGGAGAGGAAAGTCCGAACACCGTAAGGCAGCATGCCGTGGAAAAGCCGCGGAGGGCAGGGGCGCAAGTTCCTGCCGATGGAAAGTGTCACAGAAAACAGACCGCCGTGATGTGCTCGCAAGGGCATTGCGGTAAGGGTGAAAAGGCGGGGTAAAAGCCCACCGCCCGGAGGGTAACCTCCGGGGCACGATAAACCCCATGCGGTGCAAGGCCAAACAGAGACGCCGGGTCGCCTGCCCGGTCACGGATGAAAGTCCGGGGCCCGTCTCGGGTATCGGTCGCATGCGTGCCGAAAGGCACCGCTTGCGCGGAGCGATTCGCGCGGGAGATGAATGACCATCGCCGGTGCGCCTTTAGCAAGCGCGCCGGAACAGAATTCGGCTTACGCCCAGAACAAAGAGGGGCGCTTCGGGAAACCGGGGCGCCCCTCGCTTTTGAATGTAGCGGCGATCTATAACCGCCGAGGTAGCCGTTGCGGGCTCCGCGACGGTCTGGCGCAGAGCCTGCGTCGGCTACCGACGGACGACACGGAGGTCGTCCCTTCATGAAGTCATGCAGCTTAGTCGATTATTTTGCAGGCGCATCCGGTTCCGGCGTCGAAGAGAGAACCTTGGCTGGAGTCGGTTCCTGCCAGACGTAGCGCCGGAGGAGGACGACCATCACGCAGGTCAAGGGTACCGCAACAACGGGACCGAGCAGCCCGGGCAGGAGCATGCTCCAGAAGAGAATGCCGATAATGATGGTCAGGGGATGAAGGCCGGTGCTGTGGCTTTGCACCCGTGGCGTGATAAACATCGACTCACTCATTTGCACGCAGGCAAAGACGATGAGCACGAGCAGAGGGCGAAGCCATTGGCCCGTCGGGTCCTGAGCTGAAAGAAAAGCGAGCAATAAGGCGGGAAGAATGCTCACGATGATACCCAGGAAGGGCACAATGCTCAACGCGCCCGCCATGATACCCAACACAAGCGCGTAGGGCATGCCGGGAATCAGTGTCAATCCGATGAAGGTTAGAACGCCATTGCAGGCGGCCACAATAATCTGCCCTCTAAAATAATTGACCAGGACGAGGTTGACTTCGATCAGCACCGAAACGACCTCATCGCGAAGCCACGCGCGGCGCAGAGGAACGAATTCATGCCAATGGTTGGCGATTCGGTCTTGATCGGCCAGGAAGTAGTAGACGTAAATCGGGACGAAGCCGAAGCCGAGAAGAAAGCCAAAGGCGTGTCCGACAGGGGCGAGTCCGGCGTAAATCAAATTCGCAATATTCTTGGGTATTTCCTGCTGGAGCATGGGAAGATTGGCTTTCAACCACGCCTGGGCTTCCGGCTGACTCGCCAGACTTGCCTGGAGTTTGGTGGCGCCGTCGTTGAGATAGCCGGGTAATGCGTTGAAAAACTTGCCCGTTTGATTTGCCAAAGAGGGTAGGAGATAAGCCCAAAAAATAAGAAATGCGATGGCAGCGAGTAAACAAACCAACAACGTGGCCGTGCTGCGATGAAGACCCCGCTTTTGTAAAAAGCTGACAATGGGATCGAGCACCAGGGCGATGATCATGGCCAGACCAAGCGGCAGCAGGATCGGATAGGACCAGCTTAAGAAGGAGATGAACCCCAGAAAGACAAGCGCAGCGACACCCAATAGAGCCGTGACGGCGAGGGCCACGAGAGTCGTCCAGAGGATACGTTGCTGCTGATTCGTCGGATGAATGGAAGCATTTTCCAGATTCGGCACTACCATGGGCTCAGGAGGAAAAGCCATGCTTTAATTTCCCTTTTTGGAAACGGGAGGATCGGGTGGGGGTTCCAACGGATCCGTCGTGGCTGTCGCACCGGGACTGGAATGAGTCTGATCGGATGGATGGAATGGCGGAGGCGTTGGAGCGATCGTGATTTCGATGCGGCGGTTGCGCGCGTGACCATCCTTCGCATTCGCTACAATTGGTTGATAATCGCCCCGCCCGATCACAATCACATTTTGAAAAGGCAGAGCGGTCTGTTCGTGAATGTAGCGCGTGATCGCACCGGCACGAGCCGCGGTCAGTTCCCAGATGGTCGTATAGTGAAGAGGGGGAGGCGCGTTGGCTGGCGGCTTGGGTTCATCGGATGGTTTATTTTTGGCATCGGCTGGAGTTTTTTGAATTTCAGCTTCGCTATCGGTGTAGCATTCCAGATGTAATTCAAAGGTATCGAGTTGGCCATCGAGAGATTTGGCGATTTGATCGAGCAACGCTTTCCCTTCGGGCTTGAGCGTGGCATCGCCCAGTGTGAAAAAGACCGAGTTCGGAACGCGGAGAACCGGGCGCCCACTTCGCAGCACCACGTCCGTATCTTCGCCTTTGGCCAGCTTGCGGACAGTATCATCGAATTTTTTAACCACCGTCGCCTGGTTCTGATTTTGCTGCGATTGGGTTTGAGATTGTTGTCCGAGGCCTTCCAGTCGGCTCTCTTCTGCCGCCAGCTTGGTTTCCTTTTCCTGGAGAAAATCTTCGCGGGCCTTCAATTGCTTCTGGGTATCGCTGATACCGGATTGAAGTTTGTCTTTTTGGGAATTGAGACTGTCGCATTGGTCTTGCAACGTCAGGACTTCATCGCGCAATTGTCGGGCGTTTTTTTCGTTTTCGTGACTTTTCCAGAAATAAAAACAGGCGGCGGCGGCAAAAAAGACGGAAACAAGTCCCCAAAAAATACTTGCTCCCTGCGAACGCCCCATGCGTGGAATGCTATCGAATTGTGCCACGTGGCGGAATCTAACAGCAAAGAATGAAATCGGAAAGCGTTTCGCGAAGAGGCGCGAATGCCTTTTGTTTTATGGTGAGGTGAGCTCTAATGGAGGAATGGAAGTTTCGCGGCTGACTTTTTTTCGGTTCATCGTCGTGTTTCTTTCGATCGCTCCGCTCATGCAGGATAGCGCTACGGCTTGGGATGTCGATGGTCATGAATTGGTGGCCGCGATGGCCTACAGTCGTCTCAATCCAAAGGCGCAGCAAGCTGTAGCCAATTTTGCTCGCGAGATGCAAACACCGGATCAACCTTATGATGCGATAACCATCGCCTGTTGGATGGATGATCTGAGGAAAAATAATCCATCCATGCCCTATCATGGCCTTTTTTTGAGTTGGCACTTTATCGACCTCGGCATTGAAGCAGGTGATCCACAGCCTTCCTGGGACCCGGGTGATGATAACGAAATACATGGCAATGTGGTCCAGGCACTCAAGCGCGCGTTGGTGGTATTGAAAGGCGGGAGCGATCCCTACGTCAAAACGAGGGCAATGGCTTGCGCGATGGTCATGCATCTGGTCGCGGACATTCATCAGCCGCTTCATGCCGCAACTCATTATTTCAGATCGGGTGGTTTTCTTCATCACGATGCGGGTGGTAATAAGGAAGAGGTCGTCAATGGTCCCGTGGAAGATTCAAAATTTAATCTCCATGCATTTTGGGATTCGGCATGGCGCGCTTCCTTTGATGAGGCGAGCGGACGCGTTATTCTCGACGAACGCTATCAGGATCGCGGTGCGCATGATCCGACCGTCGTGTTGCACTTGGCTGAAATTTTAGTGAAACAAAGCCCATCGCCAAATATCGACTTGGAAACCCACATTGACGAATGGGCGCGGGAGAGTAATCAACTGGCTCGGGATTTTGTTTATCGTGAAGTTACCGCCACCGAGAGCCCCAAGTATTGCCGTTTGAGCAGTGGATATGTTGCCAAGGCCAATGTCATGGCCCAGCAGCGACTTGTTCTGGCCGCTTCTCGATTGGTAGTGCTGTTAAATAATACCTTGGGCGCTGAAGGGGTGGCAAATCCGCCGCCTTCCTACCCACCCGGCCCGCCGAGTTTCCAGTAAAATTGATTATTAAGTCAGGATGACAGTTTTTTTTAACTGCTCCACTACCAATAATGATTTTGCATCGTCGTTAAACCGTAAATCGGTTAGTCTCCTTGTTGCCGCCATGAATCAGCCTCCACCGACAGACGCAAAAGTCGGCGATTCATCGGCAACACCAGCCAGACGACTTTTTCGTCATATTCTCGTCCGGCTTTTGCGTTTGCGAGTTTGGTTCACCGAACGGGGGCCGGGTGATCTTTGGGAATCGACTTTTTTTTGGGCAGGGTTGGTCGGTTTTTGCGGGGCGCTTGCTTCGGTAGCTTTCCGTGAAGCGTTGAATTATCTGCAATCGGTTTTGCTTTATAGCGACGGTTCTTCGGAAGGAGTCGCCGGTGGGCTTCCCTGGTGGGGACGCCTTTTGGTACCGGCTCTGGGTGGGCTGGTTGCGGGCTTGATTCTTCTTCTAGGCCAGAAATGGTCGACGGCGGGACGCTCTCTCGATTTCATGGAAGCAGTTGTGCTGGGCAACGGAATCATCCGGATGCGCGCCACCCTCGTCAAAAGTCTTTCGTCGCTGGTGACCATTTCGACGGGCGGTTCCATTGGTCGGGAAGGATCGATGGTGCAATTGGCTGCGATGTGCGGTTCATTGCTGGGCCGTACGGCCAAATTTACTCCGGCACGGCTGCGTCTCCTTGTGGCCTGCGGTGCTGCATCGGGTATCGCGTGCGCTTACAATGCGCCATTTGCAGGCGCTTTTTTCGTGGCGGAGATCGTGCTCGGTTCCATCGCGATGGAGAGTCTCGGGCCGATGCTGGTCGCAACGGTGGTCGCCACAGTGACGGCGCGGCAGTTTCTCGGTTCGGGCCCCGTTTATCATATGCCCAGTTTCGGACCGGTGCCCAACTGGCAACTTATTGCCCATACCTTGCTTGGTGTTTTTGCGGGATTAATCGGTCCTCTTTTTTTACTTCTGCTGCGGGGCGGTGAAGCCTTGTTCAAACGCATGCGTTTGCCGGTTTTCTTTAAGCTCGGTCTTGGTGGACTGGTGGTTGGGGTGCTTTCCATCTGGTGGCCCGAGGTGAGGGGAAATGGATACGGGGTGGTTGAATCGGTGCTGAACAGCGAATGGACCTGGATGGCTTTGCTGACCATTCTGGTTTCGAAGGTGCTGGCAACGGTGGTTACGACGGGAAGCGGCGCGGTAGGCGGTGTGTTCACGCCGACGCTTTTTTGCGGTGCCGTCATCGGTTCGCTTTATGGAGAAATTTTGCGGGGACTCCTGCCCGATGCGCATATCGCAGTCGGTAGCTTTGCCGTGGTAGGTATGGGATGTTTTCTCGCTGCGACGACCCGCGCGCCAATCATGGCGATACTGATCATGTTCGAGATGACGCTCGATTATGCGACGGTCATGCCCCTGATGCTGGCTTGTGTCTCGGCCTTCTATGTCGCCCGCAGTTTGAAAATTGATTCGGTTTACAGTCGACAGCTGTATCGAAGCCATTCCGAAACGCCAATCTTTCTTCTGCATGTGCGGGATTTGATGAAGAAAGATCCCTTTTGCGTGACGGAGACTTCCGGTTTCGAACAGATCGCGGGCGCGTTGGCTGCACATACGTTCAAGCATCTCTACGTCGTGGATGAGAATCAACGTTTCCGGGGTGCGATTGCCTTGCAAGATTTGAAGCCGTTCTTACAGGACAAGGATTTACCGCGGGTGGTTATTGCACTCGATCTCATGCACGACGACATACCTGTTTTGACAGGTGATGCATCTCTTAAGGAGTCACTCGAAATTTTTGGCAGGCACGATGGGGAACGGTTGCCGGTGGTTGATAACGCGACGGATCGCCGCCTGATTGGAGCCTTGGCCAAGACCGACGTGCTTCTGACTCTGGCTCACGGTACAGGTGCGGCTCAGGATGCCGGTTCGAGTGGTTCCTGATGCAATCTGTCATTTTGCCGGGCGCTTAAAATTGGAAAGCGTCGGGACCAGTCGACCATGAGCAAATAGAGAAATATATCGTCGAAGAAGAAGATATTCATGAATACCAGGCTGAGCAAATGGAACGAGAGCATCGTGGGAATGAAAATCCAACGGTAATGGGAGGAGGCAAGGCAGATGGGGGCGGTCATCTCAAAGAGCGTGATGGCAGGCAGCCCAAGACGAAGCATCAGAGCAACCAAGGGCCATTCGGCGATATGCCAGCCGATGTTCGTGTTGAAGTAGTAGCCGCGCAAACTGGCGTCAATCGTCCAAACTTCCATGGTATCGCCGGTGAAGAGATGCATGCCGCCGGTCAACATACGATTGAAGCCGACGAGCATATAAGAAGCGCACAGCATCGCGACAATGGTCACGATCGGAAAGGAACTCCACGAAGCGGATGAAGAAAATTTCCCCTTGCCAAATTTGACCTGAAAAAAATCGGCCCAGGCAAAACCGGCTAGGGCATAAACTGCGAGCAGAGGGACGATGTCGGTATGGACGGCGGGACCGAAGCTGCGGATCAGCGAGGCATAAGTAGTCAATAAAATGGCTGCCACGGTTGAGGTAAGATGAAACGCGCGATTGGTCAGGCACAGGGTCAGGACGAAAAGTGTGAGAATGAGAAAGGTAGTGAGGCCGGTTGAAGTTAGCAGGTTATCCACTGCCGTTGTGGGTAGTAGAGCGAGAAAGCTGGTGGGGATATAAAGTTCACGTGGCATTTCGGCCAGACGCCAGAGAGGGTCGAGCAACAACTTGACGATCCACAGGCTCACGATGCCCAAGCGAGTGAGTCGCAGGAGTCCCGGTCCCGCCTGCTCGTGGAGCAATTCTAGCGGTCCAATGAGATGTCGTAGTGTTTGAGAAGTTCGCATGAAGGTTCTAGGCGCGATTCGTCACTGGAAGGATGAAGGTTTACCGCCATGACCATCAGGTCGACGCGTTGGATGGGATCGTCTGCATGTTTTTGGTTGTAGATTTTTGCCAGGACATGGGCGAGGTGCTCGATTGCGGCGGGGTCTTTGGGGATGTCAAATTGAACGATGGAGGGAACAAGTTGCTCGACGAGAAGGCGGATGCTTTTGCCATTGGCCGTCGTGGCAATATATTCGCGGCACGTTACAGGGTCTTCTTCACGAACTGCTGGAAAAATTTCCCAGGCGACGAAGGGGAAGAATTTATGGGTACTCAAAGTGAAATGGCCGACGATCATGCCACCGATGAGAAGGGCGAAGATGATGCGATGGGGAATCGGCATGCGGGCAATCCAGCGGACCATTGGCGGCCAATAACGAAAGGCGAGCAGGACAATAATAACCAGATAGGCCTGTCCTGCCACTCGGAGTGGAACGATGAAGGAAATTTTCCAGACGGTGAGCGTGAGACAGAGGCAAATGACAATCGCTGTGATCGCCGGATGAAGCCGAAGCGGTGCGCGCGCGGCTTTGCTCATGCACCACCATGTACCAAACCGCAGCCACAGGGCGAGGAGGAATCTTTGCCCGAAGTTGGTAAAGTCTTGTCCGAATTTGCCGTAGGAACAAGTTTGTCTGGATCGTAGGAGAGATTGGGTGCGAGCCATTTTTCTACGGTCGGAATGTCCAGGCCTTTGCGGTGGCTGTAGTCCTCAACCTGGTCGCGGGCAATGGAGCCGACGCCGAAATATTTCGCTTCAGGATGGGAGAAGTAGAAGCCGCTGACGGAGCTGGCCGGATTCATAGCGAAATTTTCGGTGAGGGAAACATGGGCGTTGGCTTCGGCCCGAAGCAGATCGAAGAGAAGGCGTTTCTCGGTGTGATCAGGGCAGGCGGGATAACCGGGTGCGGGACGAATGCCGCGATACTTTTCCTTGATGAGATCGTCGTTGTTCAGGTTCTCATCCTTGCCGAAACCCCAGGCGATGCGGGCTTGGCGGTGGAGCCATTCGGCGCTTGCCTCGGCGAGCCGGTCGGCGAGTGCCTTGGCCAGAATCGAATTGTAGTCATCGTGATCGGCTTCGAACTGGCGGGCGATCTCCTCGATGCCGAGACCCGTCGTCAGCGCGAACGCGCCGAAGTAATCGTTGCGTTCGCTTGCTTTCGGAGCGATGAAATCGGCGAGCGCATAATTGGGCTGGTCTTCCGGCTTGTCCATTTGTTGGCGCAAGGTGTGAAAGGTCGTGAGCACCTTTGTGCGGGAGTCGTCGGTATAAAGTTCGATGTCGTCGCAGACGCTGGCGGCGGGGAAGAAGCCGTAGACGGCGCGGCCACGGACCAATTTTTGGTCAATTAGGCGGTTTAGGCTGGATAGCGCGTCGTTGAAGAGTTCGCGGCAGCGGGGGCCAATCTCGGGATCGTCGAGGAGCGCGGGATAGCGGCCCCGGATTTCCCAGGCGTGGAAGAAGGGCGACCAGTCGATGTAGTCGACGATTTCGCGCAGGGGCAGATCTTCGATGACCTTGAGGCCGGTGAAAGCGGGAGTGGGAATGTCGACAGTTTTCCAGTCGGTGACGAGGCGGCGCTTGCGGCTTTCCGCGAGGGAGAGGAGCGGTTTGGATGGTCTTTTGTGTTCGTGGGCAACGCGAGCGCGTTCGTGTTCGAGGAGATTATTTTTGATGAATTCGTCGCGTTGGGTCTCGCTGAGCAGGGCGCTGACGACGCCGACGGCGCGCGAGGCATCGAGGACATGGACGACAGGTTTCGAGTAATGCTGGGCGATTTTGACCGCCGTGTGGGCCTTGCTGGTGGTCGCGCCGCCGATGAGGAGCGGCAGCCTGAAACCTTCGCGTTCCATTTCCTTCGCAACGTGGACCATTTCGTCGAGTGAGGGTGTGATGAGTCCGCTCAGGCCGATGACATCGACGTTGAGTTCCTTCGCGGCGGCGAGGATTTTCTCGCTCGAGATCATGACGCCGAGATCGATCACTTCGTAATTGTTGCAGGCGAGAACGACACCAACGATGTTCTTGCCGATGTCATGCACGTCGCCCTTCACGGTGGCGAGGAGGACTTTACCCTGTGCCTGCTTGTTGCCGGTGCGTTTCTTTTCCTCCTCCATGTAGGGGAGGAGATAGGCGACCGATTTTTTCATGACGCGGGCGCTTTTGACGACCTGAGGGAGAAACATTTTTCCGTCGCCGAAAAGATCCCCAACCACGCTCATGCCCTTCATCAGCGGGCCTTCGATGACTTCGAGCGGTGTTGCGTATTTATGGCGCGCCTCTTCGGTATCGGCCTCGATGAAATCGACGATGCCCTTGATGAGCGCATGGCTGAGCCGTTCCTCGACGGGCAGTTGCCGCCATTGCGCTTCTTCCTTGGCTTCGGTTTTGCCAGCCTTTTTGTAGCTTTCGGCGAAGGTGACGAGCCGTTCAGTACCGTCTTCGGGACGGCGATTGAGAATGACATCTTCGACCCGTTCTTTGAGTTCGGGTTCGATCTCCTCGTAAACGTCGAGCATGCCCGCGTTGACGATTCCCATGTCGAGTCCGGCCCGAATGGCATGATAGAGAAACACGGCGTGCATCGCTTCGCGCACCGGATTGTTGCCGCGGAACGAAAATGAAATGTTGCTGATGCCGCCCGAGACTCGTGCGCCGGGGAGGTTCGCCTTGATCCAGCGGGTCGCTTCGATGAAATCGACCGCGTAGTTGTTGTGCTCCTCGATGCCGGTAGCGACGGTGAGGACGTTGGGATCGAAAATGATGTCCTCGGCGGGGAAGCCGACTTCCTTGGTGAGGATGTTGTAGACGCGGGTGCAAATTTCGATGCGGCGAGAGAGCGAATCAGCCTGGCCCTGTTCGTCGAAGGCCATAATGACCGCGGCAGCGCCGTAACGACGGACCAGCTTGGCGCGTTCCCGGAAAGCTTCTTCGCCTTCCTTGAGGCTGAGCGAATTGACGATGGGTTTGCCGGGAATGCAGCGAAGACCGGCTTCGATGACGCTCCACTTGGAGCTGTCGACCATGATCGGGACGCGGGCGATTTCGAGTTCGGCGGCGATGAGGTTGAGGAAACGGGTCATCGCCTTTTCGCCGTCGAGCATGCCTTCGTCGAAGTTGACGTCGATGATCGCGGCGCCGCCTTCCACCTGCTGGCGCGCGACGGCAATGGCTTCGTCGAATTTGTTGTCGAGGATGAGCTTGGCGAACTTGGGTGAGCCGGTGACGTTGGTGCGTTCGCCGATCAGCGTGAAGGGGATTTCGGGACGGAGGGTGAGGGGTTCGAGTCCCGCATATTGGGAGGGGGAAATTTTTTGGACGGGATTAACAAGATTTAGAGGATTGGGGGAACCGCCGCCAGGGACAGCGGCGGCTACCTCGGATTCCGTCGCCCGGAGGTCGACGGCTACCTTGCGCGGTGCGACATCGCGCAGGGCGTCGGTGATGCACTTGATGTGTTCGGGCGTATTGCCGCAGCAGCCGCCCGCGATGTTGAGCCAGCCGTTGGCGGCGAAGTCGCGCATGAGCAGGCCCATGTCTTCGGGTAGGAGCGGGAAACCGGTGGGTGAGAGAGGATCAGGCAATCCGGCGTTTGGGTAGCAACTGAAGTAGCAGGTCGCGATGCGCGAGAATTCTTCGACGTAGGGACGCATCTGGTCGGGGCCGAGCGCGCAGTTGATGCCGACGCTGAGCGGTTTGGCGTGGGCGACGGAGATCCAGAAGGCCTCGAGCGTCTGGGCGTTGAGGGTGCGGCCCGAGTCGAAGATCGTGACCGAGATCATGATGGGGACGCGGCGTCCGGCCTGCTCGAAAGCTTCCTCGAGGGCGAAGAGAGCGGCCTTGGCGTTGAGGGTATCGAAGATGGTTTCGACGAGAAGAACGTCGGCGCCGCCTTCCATCAAGCCGAGCGCCTGCTGGCGGTAGGCATCGACCAGTTCGACGTAAGTGACGCCGCGCGCGCCGGGATCGTTGGCGTCGCGAGAAATTGAGGCGGAGCGGTTGGTCGGGCCCATCGATCCCGCGACGAAGCATTGGCGGCCGGGATTCGCGGCCACAAATTCGTCGCGGACGCGGCAGGCGAGGCGCGCAGCTTTGACGTTGATCTCGGTGACGATATGCTGGAGATCGTAATCGGCCTGGGAGATGGTCTGGGCGTTGAAGGTATCGGTCTCGATGATGTCGGCCCCGGCTTCGAGGAAGCTGCGATGGACGGAGGCGATGACGTCGGGCTTGGTCAGGACGAGGAGATCGCCATTGCCTTTAAGGTCCTTGTGATGGTCCTTGAATCGTTCACCCCGGAAATCAGCTTCGGTGAGCTTGAACTGTTGCAAGGTGGTGCCCATCGCCCCGTCGATGATGACGATGCGCTTTTGCAAAAGTTTTTCGAGGGGATGGAGGGCCGGGGAAGTCATGGGCTTAAGGGGAATATGGCGGAATAAGGGGATGTCGGGCAACACGATGCGTCGCATGGAGCACTCATGTTTGAAATAAACATATCAACGTATCTGGATGCGTCAATGGATTTAGTTTGAAAATTATAGTGGATAGAGATGTAGAAAATTTCTTAAGTGCTAGCAACAGAGTTGCTTTCAGCAGGTCAATTACCTACTCTAGACTAAGTCATGCCACCAAACCACACGCGCTTGTGGAGAAACATGTCGATTACGACTGGTGCCTTGTTATTGGTTATTGCTTCGGTCAGGGCGGAAGACACAAGCGCAAGTGCGCCGAGTGCCAATGAGATGAAGATGATTCCGGCGCTTCGTCCGGTTGAGGAGGTGCCCCGGATTTGGATTACTCCCGAGTATGTCCATTATTGGCAAAATACGACGACCAAGCTACCCCAGTTGTTGAGCATCGCCGATCCGACTGATTCGTTTCCGGTCGGAAGTTATTATGGGGACAAAGGTCTCAGCTGGAACGATGGCAATGGGGTCAAGTTGACGGTGGGCGCGTGGATAGACGATGATAAGCGTTACGGTATCGAGCTTGCCGGGCTCTATGTTCCCGAGCAGACCCAGAGCGTTAATTTCAATCCGTTACCTGGAAATGTGGATGCTTTTTTTGCCGATTTTAACATGGGATATCCGCCTCATTTTAAACAAAATTTCTTTCCCTCGGACCCCGCCAGCAATGCGAGTTTTCAGTACGGCACCGAACAATACGGAGGCGAAGCCAATGGTCTGATTCATATCGGGGAATGGGAACCGATGAATGGTCTTAAGGTCAGCGCGGACGGGTTGGGTGGATTTCGGTATTTTGGATTGAAGGATTCATATTCCGATCAATACAACGAACCGAATGCGGGCTTTTTCTATTCGGATGAATTCAAGACGGACAACAATTTTTATGGCGCGAATTTCGGCGCGCATATTCGGGTGGAGTGCCAGCGTTTCTTCGCCGAGATTACGCCGAAGATCGCTTTGGGTGTGACGGATGAGTCGGTCAGCGTCAATGGGTCCAATGTTGTTCCCAATAATCCCGGGCCGGGCGGGTTCTATGCTTCAGGCAATAAATTGGGAGATCACTCGAACACTCCATTTGCTTACCTGCCGCAAATTACGGTCAAGGTGGGCTACAATATCAACGATACGATCGAGGCATTTGTCGGTTACGACGCGCTTTATTTGAGTGATGTGGCCCGAGTGGAGAATCAAATTTCGACCCAGCTTGATGGAAATCAGATGGCCGGTTTCGGTTTCGTTCCCGGAGGGCCTGCGGATGGTTCTCCACCCTTTCAAGTGCAGAGCAGTTCGCTTTTTGAGCAGGGTGTGACGGCTGGTCTTACGTTCAAGCTTTAGACCTGGCGCGTCGGGTAAGCAGAGCCTTTTAACTCGTAAAAAGGCAAAAATAAGGTATCATTAAAATTCGATATGGCGCGCGCACGGCTCACGGTTTTAATGACCGCTTTTTTTCTCCTGACCGGCGTGCTCGGTTGGGAGAACGGAAGATCGGCTTCAAATACGGAGCAACCGGATGAGAGTTACGAATACACGTTGTTGTTTGCTCGGGTGATGCAGTTGGTCCGGCAGGATTACGTGGATGAGAGTAAGGTCAGTTACAAGGACCTGACTTATGCCGCGTTGCGGGGGATGCTTTCCTCGCTCGATCCTCATAGTCAGTTTCTCGACGAGGAAAGTTTCCAGGATATGCAACGGGAAACGAAGGGTGAGTTCAGTGGGCTCGGTATTGTGGTCGGCGTGAAGGAGGGATCGATTGTGATTCTGTCGCCGATGGAGGATTCGCCAAGTGGTCGCGCCGGGATCATGCCGGGAGATAAAATCTTGAAAATCGACGGCAAGAGTACGGAAAAGATGACGTTGACTGCGGCGATCAAAGCACTCAAGGGCAAGGTGGGTGAAAAAACGCAGCTGACTCTGTTGCGCCCCATTGCCGGTGCGCCCGGTGGTGGGAATGTTTTTGACGTGGACCTGACGCGCGAGACGATCCGGGTGACGTCGGTTAAGAATGCAAAGATGCTTCCGGCGACCATGGCGGGACAGGACAAGATCGGTTATGTGCGGATCGAAGGGTTCGGCGAGAACACTTCCGATGAACTCGATCATGCACTGGAAAACCTGGAAAATTCGGGCATGCAGGCACTGGTGATCGATTTGCGAAATAATCCGGGCGGCTTGCTCGATGCGGCGGTCGATGTGGCGGGGAAATTCCTGCCGCCGAACGTGGTGATTGTTTCGACCAAAGGGCGCACGCCGGACCAGGAGCAGGAGTTTCGAGCGCGGGTTGAGCGGGAGCATCCCGATTATCCGATTGCGGTGCTGATCAACGGCTACAGTGCGAGCGGAGCGGAAATCGTGGCGGGTGCGCTCAAGGATTTGAATCGGGCGATTTTGGTGGGCGAGACGACTTTTGGGAAGGGATCGGTGCAGACGGTGCAGCCTCTCGGTAACGGTGTGGGGCTGCGGCTGACGACGGCGAAATATTATACGCCGAGCAAGAAGACCATTCATGAAGTGGGGATTTCGCCCGACATCGAGGTGCCGATTACCGATGCGGAAGAGCGGCGCATTGTGTTGGCGGAAGCTAAGCGACAGTTGACGCCCGAGGAGCAAGTTGACGTGGCGAAGGTACAGGATCGGCAACTGGAACGGGCGGTGAGTGCGTTGCGGAGCGTGCGGATTTACACGGAGCGTCAGACGGCTCTTAATGCTTCGCCGAAGACGACGGCATCGGCGAGTCAGGCTCCTGTGAAGGCAGCGGATGGTGCGGCTACGCCGGGCGCGGCGAGGTAAGTTACGTTGGAACTTGGGACGAAGTGGTTGTGCTCTAGAATTAGGCGAAAAATATTTGCGATTGTTATGGCTCCTAATTCCAAATTCAAATTATGGAATGGTCAGGCCATGCTCGTTATGGTGCAAGATGGCTGTGTCACTCACTTCAACGATATGGCGCTCCCTCATGCCGAATTTGTAAGACGCGCAACGGGAACGTTACCGGAAGGCGCATGGGTGGGTACGGTCAGCAAGTTAGATGACGAAATTATGGGCATAACATTCAAGCATTTTTTTGGTTATCAACTTCCGGCACCCGAAAATGTGGATAAAGCTCTCAAGAATAAGTTTGAGTAACGGTGTCTCGACTGAACTGATCCTTCGACAAGCTCAGGATGACAGAGTGGAGAAGGCGTTTTTCTCCTCGTGCCCAAGTTGTACTTGGGAGCGCGCTTGCTGAGTGCTATTTTGTTTTGTTCTCGGTCTCGATGCGGTGATAGCAAGTTTAGTTAGCGCGAAATGGAATTTCGCGAGGAACAGGAGATGTTCCCAAGTACAACTTGGGAACAAGGGGAATGTGGATGTTTTGAGGCTCGCTGGACTCGGGTGAGTTCCGTCGCAGGGCCTGCGACGGCTACCTTCTGAACTGATCCTTCGACAACCCCTTTGACTTCGCTCAGGGCTCGGCTGCTGCCTCGGTTACCTCGACGGTCATAGACCGCCGCTACATTTGGAATACACGGCCTGCGCTTCCCATTGGAATGAAAAGCGTTTAGGCTCAATCGTATGCGTGTTTTGGGCATCGAGACTTCCTGTGACGAGACGGCGGTGGCGCTGGTGGAGACGAATCCGACCACGACCGAAGTTTTGGCACAGGTGATCAGTTCGCAGATCGAGCAGCACAGGGCTTTTGGCGGCGTGGTGCCCGAACTGGCGACGCGGGAACATTTGCGCAATCTGCCTTTGCTGGTGCCTCAAGTGATGAAGGAGGCAAATCTGCCGCTCTCGGCCATCGATGCGATTGCAGCAACGGAGGGGCCCGGTCTGGCTTCGTCGCTGCTGATCGGTCATTCCTACGCACGCGCTTTGGCCGTGGCGTTGTCGAAACCGGTGGTGGGCATTAATCATCTGGAGGGACATCTCTATTCACCCTTCATGGCGAATCATCGTGCGGTGGAATTTCCTTTTGTGGGCTTGATTGCGAGCGGCGGTCATACGCTTCTGGTGCATGCACTGGGCTGGGATCGCTACGTGAAACTTGGTTCGACAGTCGATGATGCGGCGGGCGAGGCATTCGACAAAGTGGCGCGATTGATCGGGTTGCCTTATCCAGGCGGGCCGGAAATTGAGAAAATGGCCGTACATGGTAATCCGGAGGCGTATGGTTTGCCGCGTAGTTTTCCGGAGCGCGATAATTTGAATTTCAGTTTCAGCGGGTTGAAGACTGCGGTCCGTTTCTTTTTCGATAAGAATCCGCAGACGAGGTCCGATCCGGTGTGGGCCTATGATTTGTGCGCTTCTTTCCAAAAGGCGGTGGTCGATGTGCTGGTGCGCAAGTCGATTCAAGCGGTTTCGCTTGCGCAGACGGGCCGGTTGGTCGCTTCCGGCGGGGTGTTGTGCAATTCCATGTTGCGAGCAGAACTGGAGAAGGTTTGCCGCGATGCCGACGTGGAGTTGATCCTCGCCGATCCTGCTTCCTGCACCGATAACGCGGCGATGATCGCCGGAACGGCGGCGGAGAAGCTGGAGGCGGGCATCGAGCCTTACGTGGGCGACGATATTAATCCGAACCTAGATCTTTTCACCCCCGAGCCAAACGGGGACTTTGCCCGCAGCATGAGTAAGGCGATCAAAATCAAAAATCGGCAGAAGCAGCAGCCTTTCCAGCACGGAACGGTTCGTGCGCCGGGCGAGATCGAAGTCTGGTAAGGTAGCCGCGCGGTCTTCCTCGGCTCCGGCGTTCAGGACGATTCCTGCGCAGGTGAGGCCCGCTTGTTGAATGCTTTCGACTGTCAGCAGTGTATGATTGAGCGTGCCGAGTCCGGCACGGGCCACGACAACAACGGGCAGGGCGAGGTCACGCGCCCAGTCCCGCACTTCGTAGCCAGGGGCGAGGGGAACGCGCCAGCCACCAACGCCTTCGATAGCAAGATGAGAAAAGCGGGATTGGAGTTTATGAATAGATTGGTTTTGCGCGATGAAGTTGATTTCACGATTTTCGGCGTGGGCGGCAACGAGGGGTGCGGCCGGTTCCTGGAAATGGACTGGGTTGATTTCGTCGAGCGTGAGGCTATTTCCGGAGGCTTCGCGCAGGAGGATCGCATCCTGACGGTCACCGGTGGAGATCGGTTTGAGGCCGACGGCATCATGACCTTGGGCACGCCATGAGCGGACAAGCCAGCAGGTAAACCAGGTCTTGCCGACGTCAGTGTCGGTGCCGGTGATGAAGAAACTTGCCATGGTTAAGGAAGCGTTTTTAACGGGGTAATTTTTGGAAGGCGAGAATCGTCTATTGCCAAGCTCGCGACGGCGATGCAATTTTCGGCTGATTTATGTGGAAATGGCTCTTCGGCTCGATCCTGGTTTCAAAAGTTGACCGCTTGGGTACCTATGCGGCGGCGCTGGCCTATTGTCTCGTGTTGTCGCTGGTTCCTTTTCTAATCGTTTCTTTTGCATTGAGCACGCGGTTGATGGCGCCTTTCCACGTCGATCTTGCCGACGCCTACATCGATGTGCTCGATAGCGTCCTACCAATCGAAAATCAGAGCGAATTGGGACATTCTTCGGCGATTAAAGATAAGGGAACGAATGCCAAAACGGAAGATCAGGCAACGACGGAAGCCTTGAAGAATAAACAATTCAAAAAGGCCGATCTCAGTGCCAAGGAGAGTGCCAATACGACTGCAGGGCTGATTATCAGATCGATCCAGAGTATGTCGAAGGGAGGGCTGCTGACGATTGGGTTTGTTCTCGCGGTTTACACGTCGTTCAACCTGATGATGCAGATTGTGCGATCGTTGCTTTTCATCTTCGATGATCCGCGTCGTCCCCAGGAATGGGGATGGATTCAT
>Ga0207048_10105_pt1 | contig 26226 bp, 30 predicted proteins | sample Alteio_BWMinCont_65_FD_153301 | JGI IMG/M metagenome (GOLD analysis project Ga0207048, IMG submission 153301) | Enriched cells from forest soil in Barre Woods Harvard Forest LTER site, Petersham, Massachusetts, United States -... | ecosystem: Environmental > Terrestrial > Soil > Temperate forest >...
CCCTCCACACGGCTGATCATGGGCAAAGATGGAAATCTCTACGGCACGGCGTTGGAGGGAAGCAAGGGTTCGGGAGTGGTCTACAAACTTGCTCGGAGTGGCAAAGAAAGCGTCCTGTACGATTTCATTGGAGGAAGATTCAACCAGAAACCAAAAGTCCCGGAAACCGGGTTGCTCATGGACACAGCGGGCGACCTCTATGGTACAACCATCAGCGGCGGCATTTCCGATTGCAGCGCCCAAGGTAATCCTTATTGCGGAACCGCGTTTAAGCTCGACTCGAAACGAAAGCTGACCATCCTGCACAGTTTCACGGGCGGCTCGGATGGAGCGGCACCCTACGGAAGCATGATTATGGACGGGGCCCGTAACCTCTACGGTACTACTTATGTAGGCGGCGATCTCAATTGCAAGCAGCAGGGTGAGAAGGGCTGCGGCGTCGTATTTAAGTTGGACGCGTCGGGCACCGAAACTGTGCTCCACAGCTTCACTGGAGGTGCGGACGGAGCATTCCCCCTCGGCGGAGGAGACGGGTTGGTCGCAGACAGCGCCGGTAATCTTTATGGCACTGCGGGCTATGGCGGCAATTTCAAGGGAGGGTGCGCTGTTTATGGGTGCGGAACAGTGTTTAAGTTGGATAAGAGCGGCACATTCACCGTTCTGTATACCTTCAAGGGCAATTCGGACGGAGCCCAGCCGAACGCTGGTTTAATCCGGGATTCGGCAGGGAACCTCTACGGCACAACCCAAGGCGGAGTGCCTAATTGCATGTACGGGAGCGTTTTCAAGCTGGACACCGCCGGCAAACTGACGGTGCTGCATGTCCTCAACGGCGGCACGGATGGGGCGAATCCCTTCGGAGGTTTGGTCCGAGACTCCTCAGGGAAACTTTACGGCACTGCCTATCAGGCATTCACTTTCTTCAACCGTGTCGGAACTGTGTTTGAGATAACCCCCTGAAATGATTGTCTGGCAACGGTCGCGAGGTCTGCGCGAGAGCGTTGGAACACTGCGTGTAGCGTCGTAGAGAGTGGGGAACCAACTCGAAATCTAAGTCGGGGGCAGCTATGACCAAGAAACTGCGATGTCTCTGTTTCGTTCAAGGGCTACGTCAAGGAGCGGCCATGGCCGGGTTCGCGTTTAGCATGGTTCTTCCAATTGGGATCGCGGCGACATCGCCGGCACCAGCGCAGACTCTTACAGTTCTGCATTCGTTCACCAACTCGCCCGACGGGGCGCAGCCCTATGCATCCGTAGTCAGAGACGCGGCCGGGAACCTTTACGGCACTACCTTCGGCGGTGGCAGCTTCGGCCCGGTTGCGCCGGGTGGAACTGTTTTCAAGGTAGACAAAGCGGGCGAGGAAACTGTGTTACTTAGCTTTGACGGCGTGGTCGGCGCCCCAGGTGGAACATTTCCCACCAATCCCCTGATTCTGGACGCAGCCGGTAATTTATACGGAGTCGCTTTGGAGGGCATTGGCGGTTCGGGAGTGGTCTTCAAGGTTAGCCCGAGCGGCAAAGAAACGATCCTTCATAACTTTCAAGGGGGACTCTTCAACGAGAAGCCCAAGGTTCCTGCTGGCGGATTGCTGATGGACAAAGCAGGCAACCTGTATGGCACCACGATTAGCGGGGGCGTTTCCTCCTGTAGTTCACATGGCAACCCATACTGCGGAACCGTGTTCAAGCTTACCAGGAAGGGGAAACTTACCATTCTGTATAGCTTCAAAGGCGGAGCGGACGGAGCTGCGCCGTCGGGAAGCTTGATCATGGACAAGGCCGGAAACCTCTACGGCACAGCCTTTGCAGGCGGCGATCTCAAGTGCACCTTTCCATTAATAGCGATGGCACGGAAGGACTAAATCCGAACGGGGGATTGGTTGACGACCCTGCGGGCAACCTCTACGGCACAACTCAGTTCGGTGGCACTCAATTATCTTCCGGTACGATATTCGAGCTGAGTAAGGCCGGAAAGTTGTCGCTGTTGTTCGATTTCGGAGGCCACAACAACAACGGCGCGACCCCGGCAGCAGGTTTGGTTCGAGACGCAGCCGGCAACCTTTATGGGACTACGTTAGACGGACTCGGAAACGTATTTAGGTTCACGCCTTAACCGAAGGAACTGCCCGAGCGGCCGCCACAGGAGCGAAAGAAAGCAGCCCTATGGCTGCAAGAACTGTGGGGCTGGAAGTCGGAACCGCCGGACGAGAACCAGTTGTTCCAACGGACCCTCCGAAATGACCTTTCTATTTACTTTTGTTTCCCTGCCCGGTTTCGGGTAGTCTGTCTGATTCGCACCAAAAGGGAGACTGGCTTGAGAGTCCGGGTGTTCTATCACGACAAATGTTTTGACGGCGCTTCATCGGCGGCACTTTTCTCCCGTTTCTACCGTGAACGCATTCGCAATGACGTGCAGTTCGTATTTTCCGGCCTGCTGCATCGCGCTGGCGCTCTCTTCGACGAGAAGAATTTCGATGGCGACGAAAACGCCATCGTCGACTTCAAGTACTCCAGTTCGCCCAAAATTACCTGGTGGTTCGACCATCATGAGAGCGCGTTCCTCTCGCCGGCGGACGCGGCCCACTTCGAACAGGATCAGAGCAACCAGAAATTCTACGACCCGGATTTCAAGTCCTGTACCAGCTTCATCGCTACCATCGCCGAGCAGCGCTTTGGCTTTAATCCCGCACCTGTAGCCGATCTGGTTCACTGGACCGACATTATTGACGGCGCCATGTATCCCGATGCCCGTACCGCGGTCGAAATGCAGGCTCCGGCCATGAAGCTCACCATGGTAATCGAATCGAATCAGACCCACGATTTTGTTCCTCGGTTGATTCCACTGCTCGCCAGCCAGCCTCTGGCGCAGATCATCGAAGAACCTTTTGTCGCCTCGCTCCTGCCGCCGCTGCTGGAGCGCCATCAGCGATCCATGGCCATCCTCGGCGACCGCATCGAATCGAAAGATGGCACGATTTTCTTCGATGTCACTGACCATGAACTCGAGGGTTACAACAAATTCGTGCCGTACTATCTGCATCCGGAATCGGTCTATAGCGTAGGCCTGAGCAAGAGCAGTTTCCGGGTGAAAGTTTCGGTTGGGTCGAATCCCTGGGCGCCGTCAGAGCCAGTCGTCAACTTGGCGAAGATCTGCGAGCGCTACGGCGGAGGAGGCCACGCCCGCGTCGGCGCGATTTCTTTCGACGTCACCCAGCAGGACGCCGCCCGCAAAGCCTCTCGCGAAATCGTGGAAGAGCTGCGCGCAGCAGTTCGCGAAGGATCGACGCCGTAACCAGTTGGCTGAAAATGTCAGCCTGTGAGAGACGCGAGACGTTGCAAGCAACGTCTCTACGGTTATCTTTTGTAGAAACGTAGCTCGCTACGTTTCAGGTTGGGTCGAGGGTTGCGCCGGTAAGGCGAGTGGAGTGAACGATCAGAACATCGTTGAGATTCGAGTGACCTCGCCTCCCACGTCCGACCCCATCCTGCGAACCGAACACTTGGGCCGCGTCGTTAAGGACAAAATCCTCGTCGAAGACGCAACCTTCGAAGTGCGAACCAGCGAAGTCCTGGCCATCGTTGGGCCAAGCGGTTCCGGCAAGAGTTCGTTGCTTCGTCTCTTGAACCGTCTCGACGAACCAACCAGCGGTACAGTCTACGTCGAAGGCACCGACTACAGACAAATCACACCTCGTGATTTGCGCCGCAAACTCGGCATGGTCAACCAACGCCCCTTCCTATTCCCCGGCACGGTAGAACAAAACCTGCAATTCGGTCCTCAACAGCGCGGCGAGTCTTTGCCGCCAGATGCCATCGAACAACTGCTAACCCGCGTAGGTCTGATAGGCTATGCCAGCCGGAACGTCGCCAATCTTTCTGGAGGCGAAGCCCAGCGTGTCTCCGTGGCGCGTACCCTGGCCAACTCGCCGCTGGTCCTGTTGCTCGACGAGCCTACGTCCGCGCTCGATGAGGCATCCAAGCTGGAGGTCGAATCGTCGATCCAGAGGATCGTCCATGACCAGGGAATGACTTGCGTGCTGGTGACTCACGACACCGCTCAGGCGGCCCGCCTGTCCGAGCAGGCCTTGCTGCTTGAAGGTGGGCGAATCGTCCGCGCCGGGCCCATCCAGGAGGTGTTACATGCTTAAGTTTTTCTTTAGCAATCAACTATATCTAGGTTTGGCACAGGCCTTCATCACCGCTCTTGTCGCCACGCTGGTGGTCCTGCTGGCGCGCAAACGCGGCATTCATCTGGAGAGCGAAACTCTGATCGCGATGCTGCGAGGCATCGTCCAAATCGTCGCCGTAGGATCGATCCTGTTGCTGCTCTTGAGCGCACCTCGCTGGACCAGCGGGTTGCTCCTCGCCGCGATGATGATCGCCGCCGGCTCCATCTCCGGCCGACGCGCCAAAGGCATACCCGATGCTTTCCGCGTCTCCGCTTTCTCCATCGCTTTCGGCGCCGGTTCGGTGATCGCGCTCATGACCTGGCTGGGCGTCATCGATACCGCAATCACTTCGCTCGTGCCGGTAGGCAGTATGCTGATTGCAAATTCCATGAACACCAACGGGTTGGCACTTAACCGCTTTCGAGCCGATGTGCTGGCTCACGTCGGCGAGATTGAAACCGCGCTCGCCCTGGGAGCCGAGGCGAGAAACAGCGTCTCGCCTTACGTGCAGGCATCCTTCGAGGCCAGCCTGATACCGGCCATCGATTCGCTGCGTTCGCTCGGCATCGTTTGGATTCCCGGTCTGATGGCCGGAATGCTGCTCTCCGGCGCCCGCCCGGTCTATGCGGCGATCTATCAATTCGTTGTGCTGGCGATGATTTTCGCCGCCTCGGGCCTGACTTCGCTGGTCAGTACACTGCTGATTCGGGACCGAATTTTTACTCCCGCGCAACAATTAAGTTTGCAGCCAGGGAGATAATGTTGTAATGAGTTCTATCGTGCACAGCAACGTCGCCGAACCCGAAGCCGGAGCGAACCTGCAGGTCCTCCGGGCGGTGGCCACGTTCGAACTGGTCAAGGGAATGATCGTGCTGCTGGCGGCGTGCGGGATTCTTTTACTGGTACATCAGGAAGATCCCTGGGATATCGCCGACGGTTTACTCAGACTTCTTCATATCAGCCCGGATCATCACTTTGCGCAAGCCTTTCTCGATTGGGCTGACAGCTTGACCGAAGCCAAAGTCTGGGCAGTTGCGGCCGTCGCCGTCGCTTATTCAATTCTGCGCTTTGCTGAGGCTTACGGACTCTGGTATGCCCGGGCTTGGGCGGAGTGGATCGCTCTGATTTCCGGTACGCTCTACCTGCCTTTCGAGATCTACAAAGTGGTGCACCGGCAGAGCATTTTTCACGTATCGGTTCTGCTCATAAACGTGGCTGTCGTGCTGTATATGGTTTACGCACTAAAGACAGGCCAAAGCCCGCACAGCGTTCGCCAGCAAACTTGAAGAACGGTTTCTACTGGAGCGGCTTGCCTGCGCTCACACACGAAGCAGCCTTGCCATCCGGAGAGAAACGAATCACCGCGGATTCATCGCTGCAAAATGCTCGCGTTCCCGAGGCCGGATCCGCAGGCACCGCGCTGATGGTGTACCGCGTCGCCGGATTCCCATCGCACCCACTCAGCGCGAACACATAACCGTTCTTCTTACCGCCAGCCAGCCGCGGATCAATCAACATTGCCTGATGCTCATTGGGAGGGCCGCCTCCCATGCCCCCAAGATCCGGCAGCGCACAGGTGAAGCCGCGTGTGGGATAAGTCGCCGCATAGGATGCTTCCGCGGTGTTGAGCATGCGCACTCCACCCACCGCCGAAGCTTCGTTGGTCGCGCTCATCGCCGCCAACGCTGAAGGAGCGCTTGCCGAGAGGCGCGCGCTTCCGGTGCTCGCGGCCTTCATGCCGGTTTCCATAGCCTTCAGAAACGCTGGGTCCGTCAGCGATACGCCGACCGCAACCGTAACTTCGTTGAGACGCCAGCTGCCCGCTTCCTGCTTCATAGTGAGAGTAAACCGTACCTTCGTGCCTGCGGTTTGGGTCTCCCCATCTTTGTAGCCGTGGAACGAGAGCTCAATTTCGTCTTCGTCTGCCCGCAAGTCATCGCGTTCCACCGTGATTTCAAACTTGGTGTGCGCCACAGGATCTTCGATCGAAATTAGGACCGGCCCAGCCTCAAACGTCTGCAATTGCTGCCCACGGGCACTGAGCTGGCCCGTAATCGCTGAAAGCCCATCCAGCATCGACGGACCTGAAGCCGGCCCCGATTTCCGTAGCGCCGCCCGCGTCGCCTGCGGAAGATGTTTTTCGAACGTCCCCGGCGTCTTGCTGAAAAACATCTCCAGCAGCGCCTGCCGTGCCGTCTGCGGCAAAGGCTGCGCGCTCGCAGAAAGCAGAAAGAGCAGACCGCTGAGAATCGGGGTAAGAAGCCTTTTCGTCCACGTCATGGCTGCCTCCGGGCAGTGCAGGACCCGATCATCGCAGCCCGCTTGAGCGCGCGCCAGTTACAAAAGTAAGGATGAGCGAGGCGGAGCTTCAATCCGCCGCGCGGGAACCAAAACAGCGGCATGGGGCACGGCCCCACGCGGGTAGCCGCGAAGCGGCGCAAGGCCTACGGGGGGAGAGCGAAACGGACAAGCGCCGCGGGGGCGAAAGCCGGGCGCGGCTTGGAAGCCGCGCCCCTCAAGTTAATCCGGATCGATTCAGATCCAGGTTCTTTTTGAGTCAGGCATTCTTACGGGAACACCGTGAACATTTTGCTCAAGTCTTTTTCCTTTGCCGCGTCGCGCAGCAAAGGTTTCACGCCAAAAATCTCCTGGATGGTTCGCAGCATGGAACCGTGGGTGTAGTGAATCTGGTTGGAGTAGCCGTGGCCTTTGGCGAAAGGCGAGAGTGCGATCATGCCAATAGGGCCGTCTCCGTTGTCGGCTTCGTCCCAGACGATAAACAGTGCGCCACCCTTTTTGTAGGCGGCCGATTTGAGAATTGCCGGAACGTTCTGAGCCAGCCATGTATCGCCCTGCTTAATCGGATCGCCGCCGTTGCAGCTGTCGTGCATATCGTCGCAGAGATTCGGTGTTATCCAGACGTATTGCGGCAGAGTGCCATTCTTCAGATCGGTGGCCAGTTCGGTGTAGGGCCGGAGATGCGCAATGCAATATTTGGATTGAGGATTCTGGTGATTGCTGACGTCGTCGAAGTAGGCGAAGGGTTCGTGTCGCACGGCGTATTCACCACTATCCGTTAACGGGCAGACTTTGCCGGTGGTGTTCTCGAGATACGCCTTCCACGTGATGTTTGCATCCTTCAGCAAAGTTACCAGGTGCAGCTTGCTGCTCAGAGGATGTTGACTGGGCGGGCCATCGTCCAGAATGCCAAAGTTTGTGCCTGCTTCCAGCCACAAGTAGTTGGGCAGGCTGGGATGGTTGTTCGGGGGATTGAAATACTGCTCGGCGTGCGATCCCAAAGGAACCAGAGTTTTGTTGATGTAGGGAGCCGCCGGGTTGCCCTTGATGTCCAGATTGCCGTCGCCGGTCCAGTTGTGATTCTCCATCAGAATGATGAACACGGTCTGGATGTGATGAGCGGACGGGGCGGCGTCGGCTGCCCACAGACTTCCGGACGAAGTCACAACCAAAATAGCGGAGGCAAGTGTGTGCAAGAGTTTGCGAAGATGCTTGGGGGTCATTGCTTCTCCTCGAATTTCGAAAGTCGAAGGGGCTCCGGCCAGATTATCGCACGCCATGACAAGTCGCAGCGGGCCGGAATTTACACAGGGTCCAACTTTGAATATGGAGCTTATGCTGGGCGCCACACTGGACAGACTGGTGAAGCTCTGCCATTCTCTGGTCAGACCTTATGTCCTACCATGTCGTAGCTTTCACCATGGCGCAAGTCCGGCAGGGAGCGCTCGAATTTCAGCGGCAGCTCAGTGCTGTTGTCCGGGAAGCGAGAGACCTGAAAGTATATTCGCCCAGCCCGTTCGACCTCGAGGAACGCCGGCGCGCCAAGAATCGGTTCGGCGGAGATGTGGTTTACTTTTTCAACGACCCGGCATATCAGGAATCCAGACGCCAGGGCCTCAACCTGCAATTCGTCGCGGAAATCCCCGATGAAGAACTGCCGCGCAGGCGCACGGTGGTGGTTGGCATGCCGGAGTCGAAAACTAAGGTTTGAGGCTAAGAACTGATGCCGCAGTATTCTGCAACAATTCTGAATTAACCGTGTATAATAAGTTCTGGCTAAGTTTGACTCACACGCAACTGAAAGTCGGTATCGCCAACCAGCGTCACCCCCTCTCACTAGCAGCGAATCTTCTCAGCACAATTCAAAGATAAGAAAAGGAACATCAACAATGGCAGAAACAGGAACAGTAAAGTGGTTTAACGACGCCAAAGGCTATGGCTTCATCAGCCGCCAAAATGGCGAGGACGTCTTTGTGCATTTCTCCGCGATTCAGGCGGGCGGCTTCCGCAGCCTGCAAGAAGGCCAATCCGTGCAGTTCGACGTGACCAAGGGCCCCAAGGGCTGGCAGGCTGAGAACGTTCAGGCTGTCTAAAGTATTGACCGGAATGCCCGTGATCCCAAAAGATCACGGGCATTTTCATTTCTTCGGCAAAACCGGCGCCTATGGCCCGTTCGTGCCATTCCCATTCCTCTAATCCGCAGCTAGTCTGTTGTTGGACAGTTTCTCGGGGGAGGAACCTGTCGAACGATACGTCCTACGACTCTATGAGTCTGGGACGTTTTGTTTTTTTGGAGCCAAGCCGTTCGCCGGGGAACTCCACGCCCGGCCGACGCCACGAAATTCTCCGTGCCCACCACTTACCTTGGACCTGGTCGGGAAAAATCGTGCCCCCGAAGAGATTCGAACTCCCAACCCTCCAAAAATCGCTTCGCTATTTCCAGCACCGTTATCAAACCGTTTCGGAGTTTTTCACAGCCAAGCCCCACACCACAGCAGCCAGCGCAATCGTGACCAACGTTGAACCAAGAACGGCCGCAGCAGAGGCGAAGAAAGCTCCATGACTGAGTGTTTGGAAGAGCACTCCTAAAGGAAAAACCAACGCACCGGCGAGTAATGCCGCCGCGATCGAGACTCTCACGCGAAGACTGAAAGCTACATGGTCGAAAATCGCGCCCATTAATATCAGCAGCATGCCTAAACCGATCCAGTGGGAGTGGACATCCACTTGCCGCACGTAGTCGTATTTGGTCGAAGCGTAGCTTTCAACGGCGTTCTCGGCTTCGGGCAGATGGCCTTCCGCCGCGTGAACAAAAGCAGACGCGAGCGAACTACCCATCCGGTCGAGAGTTTGGTGCTCGACGAAAAGGGCGTAATACAAACCATAGAGCATGCCGAAGGTGGCGAGGGTCAATCCACCAAAGACGAGAACTTTCTGTGCGGTATTCATTCCGAGGCACCAGCAGCGGCATCCAGGCTGCCGCTGTAGCGTAGGACGCCCGTCAGCATGGCGAGCAGTGCGACAATCACCATCAAACCGCCCGCGTCCGCGATTCCTCCCGCGAGCAGCCCCATTTTCAACTCAAGCGGCACGAAGGCGGGCAAGATGACTGAACCTGCCAGCAGGACGACCACCCAGCGCCGCTTCCAGAGTTCACGAAGCTGGACATAAGGTTGAATGAAGGAAAGCAGGATTGCCAGCAAGCCAAACTCGATGATGTGCGCGTGGGCGGCGATCTTCACGGCCCTTTCTGCCGCCAGTGAACCGTAGTCAGCGACGCCCGTCGTCTCGCCGCCTTGCCGGCTAATTGCATTCTCCACCATGGATTTGAGGATGCGAGTTTCGCGTGCTTCGTGCTCGTATAGATCGATGGCCGCGTAGTACGCACCGTAGAGAAATCCAAGCAGCACCAGAAGTGTTCCACCGCTCAACAGAATTCGGCTCTCCCATCTGCGATCCCGGGGCAGCGCAGGTTCGGTGTCACCGCTCCCCGAGCGGAAATGTTTCCATAGCGCCCAGGCCTCGACGGCGAGAACCGCGATAAGGATGGCTCCCGCCGAATCGGCAAGAACACTGGCCCATCCAATCACAGAAGAAGGACTGTAGGCTAAGCCCACGTAATGAATCAGGAAAATCCCGATCGGCAGCAGCAATCCCTCGGCGACAAACCACCAGGCCAGCAGCCTCTTTTTTGTTTGGGGAAGGGCTACGTAAGGCTGCAAAAGCGCCAACATGAGGGCGAGGTACCCGGCGCCGATCATATGACCATGCGCATCGACCTTGGTGCCGTGATCCTCGAGTAATCCGCCAATGTGCTGGAAGCTGTCTTTGACAGCCAGCGCATTGCCCACCGCAGCAGCCCGCGAAGCGGCCAGAAGAGCTTCGCCCGTTTGCCCGCCGTTCTGGTGCAGCACAAACACGGCGAAGATGTCTCCGAAGAGCATCCCACCTGCGACCAGGGCGATACCGCCAAAAATGAGCACTCGCCGGGCACTCATGGCCGCGAAGGTGGTCGAGGCAAGGTTAGCCGATTGTGATGTTGTCACCATGTTCTTGCGGGCTAGTCGGTGGCTTTAGCCCCGGCCGCCTGGCGAAACGCCGGGATCACGTGCTTGGCGAACAGATGCTGCGTCTTGATACTTTTCCAGTGCTCCAGGCCCCCGAAGTTCGAGACAATTGCCAGTTCGCCGATTCCGCCTTTGTCTTTGAGGTTTTCGACCTGGCGGATTACTTTCTCCGGCGTACCGATGAACCCGATCTCCTGTTCCACAATTTGTTCATAGGTGAGTTTGGTCAGCGACTCCAGGGCGCCGCTGGCATAGAAACCGTATCCCTTCGCGACCAACTCCGCTTTCTTCTTTTCATCCTGAAGGGAGGCGACGGGTGCGGCGTTAAATGCCAGAAAATTACTGAGGGCCTGCTCGACCTCGCGACGAATTGTCTTCTCGTCTTCGTCAAGGTAAACCGGACGAATGTAAACGATGTCCGGCTTGTGTCCATGTTCGGCACAGGCCTTCTTATAGATGTTCAGCGGTGGTTCGAGCACTTTCCACGGCAGCAATGGAGGCACGAGAATTCCCCAGCCCTTTTCTCCCGCCATCTGATAAGTGATGTCGCTGGTCCCGCCGGTATAAAACTTGGGATGCGGTTTCTGCAGAGGCCGCGGTACTACGCTGACGTCCTTCACCTGGTAAAACTGGCCTTCGTAAGAGAACTTTTCCTGGGTAAATGCCAGTTCGAGAATATCGATGGCCTCGTTGTAGCGTGGGCGGCTTTCTTCCAGCGGCATAGCCGAGGGTCCGAACAGCCAGGCATGTCCGCGGCCCAGTCCGCACTCCAAGCGGCCATTGGTCAGGATGTCGGTTTCCGCGATCATCCCCGCGAGCCGCATGGGATTTTCCAGCGGAAGCGTGTGCAGTGCGGTACGGAAGCGTATCCACTTGGTGCGTTGTGCCGCGGCTGCGAACATCGCCAGCGGGTTCGCCGAGATCGAGAATTTCTGAAAGAAGTGATGGTCAATGACCGAGTAGACGTCAAAGCCAACGTCATCCGCATGTTCGATCTGGCGCATGATTTCCCAGATCATTTCGTGATGCCACTTGCCAGGCGGGGTCTGAATCTCGCAGTAGATACCGAATCGCATACTTGTCACTTGCTGTCGCAGAGCACCAGCAGACGCTTCTACCACGTCAGCCTTGCCACCAACTGAAGTTGGCGCGGATTGAACACCGCGCTCGGCGATCCGTAAAGAGAGTTCGGTGAACCTTCGCGGTAGAACTGAGTTGCTCCCGCACACCCTGGAGCGCCCGGGTCCGCCGGACAGAAGTCCGCCGCCCCGTAGCTGGTGTTGAAATAACGGATGTTCACCGTGTTCATCAGGTTGAAGGCTTCCACCATGAGTTGGAGTCGCATCTTTTCGCGAATTGGGATACTACGCTCCAGGCGCATGTCCACAGTCTGCAGCGAATCGCCTTTAAAGGTGTTGCGCGGCTCGCCGCCAACGCGGTCATTGTTGCCGAAAACATCGCCGTTGACGTCGAAGCCGGCAAACTTGGTGAAGTAGGGTGGAGATTGCAGCGTCACGATAGTGCTGAACGTGAAGTCGCGCAGGGCCACATTCCAGGTCGCAGGACTGGTAAATATGGCGTTCGCAACGAAGCGATGCCGGATGTCATCAGCGGAGTTTGCCCGCTCTGCACCGAAATTGGCGCTGTCCTGGGGAATCAGAACGAAGCTGGGGTTTGGCCCATCATCAATCGAGTGCGAATAGGTGTAGCTGATCTGGTAAGAGAAGTTGTGGGTGAGGCGCTTGTTCAGGTTCACCAGCAGCCCTGTGTACACCGAATCCCATCTTGACGTGGCTTCGAAAAACACGCTGTATTGCGGGTCTCGAAATCCTGGAACTCCGTTGATGTGGGGCACGCCAGGAATCACCATCTGTGCCGGGTACGACGTGCAATTTGGAGGCGTGATTGGACCTCCCGGATTGAGCGCAGAACCGAAATCGAAATAAAGATTCTTGCAACTGGCATTTCCTTTTGAATCATGGACCAATACGGTGCCGCTCGGGTCAGGCTGGTTCACGTTGTAGAAGCTGCCCAGATGCACGCCTCGCAGGTAAATGCCGGAAACGCTCAGTATCGTGTCCTTGAAGGGTTGAAACTCGAGCGAGGCGCTGGTCTGAATCCCATACGGACTCTTGCTGTTTTGGTCAAAGCGCACGATGGTCGCGTCTTGCAGGAATCCGCAGCTTGCCAGAGTCTTATCGGGGCAGAAGGGCGCCGGGGTTCCGTTCGGGTAGGTTGCATTCGTGAGCAGCGCATTCAGCGCGAAATTATTGATGAAGGGAGAGCTGGCAAAGCTGAACAGGCCAGTACTGGCGTTCAAGCTGTTTTCAAATGGACGATTGGGATATTTCGCAAGTCCTCCACAGGAAGGTTGCTGGCACATGAGCAACGGGGACGGCATGATCCCGTGGAACAGCCCAAAACCGGCCCGGATCACAACATTGCGCGGGGTTCCCAAGCTGTATGCCATGCCTACTCGAGGGTCAACGTTTTTCCACTGGGTATTCAGAACCCCGGTTGGCCAGGTTTCGAACTCCCAGCGCACACCACCATTCAGAGTCAGATTTGGCGCGACGCGCCACTTGTCCTCGATGTACAAGCCGTTGTACGTGTGGTCCAGAGTTGCAGAGGCCTGTTGCCGGATGTTTTGCGGGATCGCGCCGCCCTGGTAGATAGCAGTTCCGCCTGGTAGCGAGGTCTCGCTGAACGGTGGGTTCGTGGCGGTGTTGAACCGCTCGAAAAAGATTACGAACGGATCCGGACAACTTACTCCAGCCGGGCAGCCGGCCGCACCGTCGGTACCGAGAAAAGCCGGAAGGTTGGAAAAGTCAGCCTCGAAAGGATAGAACAAGGGAAACGACTCGTAGGTGCGCACCCAGTCGAAGTTGCCGCCAAAACTGAACGTGTGTTTGGCGACGGTATGCGTAACATTGTCGAGGAGTTCGTAGCGCTGCTCGCGATAGATGTCCGGATTGCCCCGGTTGACTCCCACCGCGAAAGTATTGGCGACTTCCAGATGAGGCTGAGTGGAAACAACAGGAAAATCAAAAGTTCGATGAGCATACTGCATTCGTAGTTCGTTGACCCAGGATGGCGAAATTGTGGTCACCAGGCCACCCGCGATTGACTGGTCTCTAATGTAGTTGTTCTTGAATGCCGAAGGCAGATCGAAACCATTGTTCAGCGGCGATTGATTTGTCAATCGATCATCGTTAATGAAATACCGCGCGTACAGATAATTCTTAGCGTTCAGGTTTTCATCGAGCCGCAGGAAGCCGTTGTCCGTGTTCCCGTCTCGCAACACGAACAGATTCTCGGCGGGCAAACCGAAAACGGTCGTCTTGACCTGATTGATTGCAGCGATGTTGGCCAGCACCGCGGAATTGTATGTCGGCGATTCAGCTCGTCTCTGGCCTTCATAGTTGGCGAAGATGAACGTCTTATCCTTCTGGATGGGTCCACCGATCGAGCCGCCAAATTGATTTTGGCGGAGCACATTGAAACCGGGAGCGGAGAGAATGCTTCTCGCGTCCATCACATTATTCCGGAAGTATTCGTAAAGCGAACCATGCCAGTCGTTAGTCCCGCTCTTGGTGATAATGTTCACGATGCCAGCCGTGGCGCGGCCGTAGTCGGCGGTGTAATCGGTGTTGATCACGCGGAATTCCTGCACCGACTCCTGAGGCGGCGTCCCGCGTTGGATGCCCGAGGCGGTCGAGATGTCATCGGCGCCATCCACCGCGATGAAATTGAAGTGAATATTCTGGCCGGCAAAGGAAAGCTTGGTGACTGGCTCGACGATGACGTCGGTGCTGCCGGAGGTCGTGTCTCCGATCGTGACGCCGGGGGCGAGTAGCGCGAAGTCGATGAACTCGCGGCCATTGACCGGCAGGTTCTCGATTTTTTGTTCATTAATCACCGAACTGACCATGGTCCGCGTTGGTTCGACCACTTCGCCTACATCCTGCACCGTCACTATTTCCGAAATCTGACCGACCGTCAGGGTGAAGTCGACGTTGCCCTCGGCGCCAAGGTCCAGATGAATCTTCTTGACGGACTTCTGGAACCCCTGCTTGTCAGCGGTCACGGTGTAATCGCCCGCCGGCAACGACGTGATCTGGTAGTCGCCACTGGAGGTGGCCGTCGTGGACCGGGAAAAACCGGTGGCAGTGTTAGCGGCGGACACAGTAGCTTGCGGAATCGCGGCACCGGTCGAGTCGTACACCCGCCCTTGAATGGTGACGTTCACGGTTTGTGCAAGTACGGGAATGGACACTCCAGACCAAATTATCAAGCACACCAAACTGCACAACGCGGCAGACTGTCTTCGTTTCGGATCCATCGTAGCCTCCTTCACTCCATCGCAAGTACAGCCGATTGCTCTGAATTCCCAATTTTTGTACTGCGTGTTTTAGCGTCCGTCCTCATCATCTTCGACTCCGCATAACGAGCCACGATACCGCGGAGTCTGAACTCTGAATCATCCAGATGTTTGGCTAAAAGAGCGGCGCATTTCTTCAGCTTTCCCGCAGCCAATAGCTCATAGATTTCGCGATGGACCGGTATCAACCCACGCGGATCGTCATGCAGTTGATCCACCAGCACCATCCCCATGCGTAATTCACCAACTAATTTCTCGTAAAATGATTCCAAACGCTTGTTTCGATGAAAACGAATCAGCTTGCTATGGAACTGCAGATCGACGTTGACTGCGAGCACCCAATCGCGAGCGTGTACTGCGCTTTCATATTCGTCCACCAGCGCACTCATATTAGCGAGGATATCCCTCGCCGGGGTGCTGGCAGCATAGACAGCAGGGATCTCCAACATGCGGCGGAGGTGATAGATTTCTTGCACATCGGCAATCGATAAGTGCGAGACCGAGACGCCGCGATGGATATCGCGTTTGAGAAGGCCCTCCAGAGCCAGAATTCGTACCGCCTCGCGCAAAGTGTTGCGCGAGACGCCGAGTGCCAGAGAAAGAGATACTTCCTGCAGCGCGGTACCCGAACGTAGCTCGCCCGCTTGAATTCGCTGGCGGAGGATGCCCGCTACCTGGTCCGCAACGCTGACTCGATGAATCTGGAGGCGTTCCATGCGGTGGCCGCTGGACTTGCTTTTAATCGGAGAAAATCCTGCACCCAAATGTTCAACTTGTCAAGTGTTGAACACGCGAGGGTGACCGATCGTAAGCCCGCAGCTTGGCATCGATGTCATCCTGAGCGGAGTAACTGGTTCGCGAAACGAATCAGTTACAGAGTCGAAGGATCCCTACCCCGCCCTCGTCGTCTAAGCGCATCAAGGCATTCTCCCCGTGAACCGTGCCGCCGCGGGCGTGTAGGGCGGACACTCTCGTCGGATGGACACGCGCACCGGAAACTGCCAGGAGGAAATTGGCGGGATGCGGCGCTAGGTTCGGAGAACTCTTCTTGGTGTCGCACTGGTTCTCTGCAATTCGTGTTCCTTAACTCGTGGAAATTCCCGGAATGGGAAGCGTCTCGCATTTTTGTGTGTTAAGCAGCGTCGCACGAGCTAAGCTATAAGCTGGCAGATTCAGGCGCGGCCATTGTCTCGGATTTTGAGCGAGACAAAGGTCGCGTTTTCGTTTCTGCACAAATTGTTCTTTACAAATCCAGGAAAGGGAACTCAGGCGTAGCCCAACCGGCTGCGCCTTTGTCGTCATGCGAACAAAAAATCACAAACCCGGCCATAGAGCTGCAAATCCATCGGAAGAGCGTTTCGACATCACCGCCCTCGGTACCAATTCACCAAGAAACAAAGGAGACATCGTCGAGGCCAAGTTTCTGGCAAAGGCGTCCAGTATGGGCTTCGGCGTAGCTCGCCCCTGGGCCACAGAGCGCTATGACTTCGTCCTCGACTCCGGATACGGCTTCTGGCGCGTGCAGGTAAAGTCCAGCCGCGGCCGCGCCGACGGCGCGTATCTGGTCAAGGTTTCCGGCTACAAGCGGGTGGCCTACACCGAGAGAGACATCGATTTCCTCGTGGCCTACTGCGTGCCCCAAGATTTGTGGTACATCGTTCCGATAAAGAAGTTCATAGGGAAGGGCACGTTGTTCTTCTATCCCCACGGCCGAGGCACCTCGCCCTGGGAGAAGTATCGCGAGGCCTGGTGCCAGATGGCCTGCCCCCACGACGAGGACGGCCCCAGCAAAATCGTAACCCAGCGCTGCTGCGACAAAGGCCCAACCCGCCTGCCGATCTGCCCCCTCAAGCTGTTGCGCTGAGGCGTCCCGGAACCTGAGCCGTTAGCTGCGAAGCGGCGCAAGAATGCAGCCCACAGCCTGCCCTGAGCTTGTCGAAGGGGCGCAAGCCGTGGGGAAAGAAGGGGAAAAGAAACCAGTCCCGGAGGGGCGAAAAACAAGGCGAAAGATCGGACCACGCTCATCCTCCCCTCGACGCTGTCATCCTGAGCGGAAACTGGTTCGCGAAGCGAATCAGTTACGGAGTCGAAGAGCCTGCCCCGAGCCAAGCCGAGGGGATCCCTACCCCACCCTCGTCGTCTAAGCGCTTCAAGGCATTCTCCCCGTGAAGCGTGCTGGCGGGGTCCGGGTGCCCCATCCTAACGTCGCAGAAATGGTCTGATCCCAACCTCACTCTGGTTTTGCAACGTTAGGGTGAGGATTTTGACTCTCGACAGTCGGCTGGCCCACACAAGCCCGGTCTTGACTCGATCGAGGACGCTCCGATCTCCCCCAACTCTGTCATCCCGACCGGAACAGATCATCGCAAAGCGATGATCTGTGGAGTGGACGGACCTGGTGTTGCGATGTCACCGTCCACAGACCTGCCTCTCACCTACGCGCAACGATCGCGTAAAGATGGGCCAGACTCATCCCGTCTGTCCACGAGTTTCATATTTCTCAGCGTCGCGTAGCCCGCCAGGCCTATCGCGATTTCGGCAAATCCAGCGGCCACCCCGCCAAACTAAATTTTGAGATTGCTTCTCCTATGCGTTAGCGAAGTCCAAAGGAGAACCGCTTCTGTTCGAAGGGCAAGACTTCTCGCGGACGGATGTGAAGTCGGCGCGGGCGTGAGTTGGGAGCCTTGCGAAGATCATCCAAGAGTAGTTACCGCGACAAGGCCGCGGCCGCCGCAATCCACGCGGCCGCAATCACCAGTATTAAGCCGGGAATAATCTGTGTCGCGAAGCGCCGACCGCCTGCGGTGACAGCGAGCACGGCCTTGGTGACGGTGTTCGTGGTTAACCCGGCAAGACAAGGAATGACAGCGTCCCTTGCATTCATTTTTCCCGCCGCGACCAGCGATGCCACGGAAACGGCAGCAGAATGGGTATCGGCAAGGCCCGCAACTGCAACTGCAGCGATCACTCCCTTTTGTCCGAGCCAGGAATTGAGTGCCGCAGAGGCGAGAAGCACGGCGGCCATGGTCGCAGCAAAGGCCAACGCAGTCTTCAGGCTGAAAGCTGATCCCGGCTGAGTGGCGTCGGGCGTATCATGGCGTAATCCCCTGATCGTAAACAGGGCCGCATAGATGAAAGCGACAATGCCCGCCGCGATCAAGGGGAGAGTGAGCACAAATAATACAGGTCGACTTGTCGCCGCCAGAACGGCAGCCATTTCGACAATGGTCGCAATTGTAGACAGCACCGCTCCCGCCACCGCAGATCGCAACAGTATCGGTTGTTGCCGCGCACGAGACCCCATGGAAGCGATGGTCGCTGCGCTCGATACGAAGCCTGACGCCAGTCCAGCAAGGGGAAGGCCGAAGCGGACTCCAAGCAGTCTCACGGCAATGTAGCCGCTGGCGCTGATTGCGATCATGAGCAGAATAATTCTCCAGATCATCCGGGGATTGATAGCGCTGAACGGGCCGACATAGCGATCGGGGATGAGCGGGAGTACCACTAGGACGGCGGCGGCCAAGATGAGCGCATCAGTCAGTTCTGCCTCCGTCAGTACGGAGCGCACGAAGCGATGAATCCGGGTACGCGACGCCAGAAGGATTGCCAGTGTGACCGCAAGGCTTGAGGCGAGCGCGGGTTGGGTCATGGCCAGTCCGCCCAGCAGCAGGGTAAGCAGAAGCGCCGTTTCGGTGGTCAGACCGGGATCTTTCGCGCTGGTGCGAACATAGGCAATTGCAACTAGTCCGGCGATGGCCAGCGTTGCCACCGCGAGCAATACTCCGCCACCCAATTGCAAGCTGACCCCGCCTAACAGGCAAGTGACGGCGAACGTGCGAATGCCGGCAGGGGAGCGCAATGCGCCTCGCCCTTTGCGCCTTTCACGCTCAGCCCCAATGAGGAGACCGATACCGAGCGCAGTTGCGAACCGTAGCGCAATTGTGCCAGTCACAGGCATACCGGATGATAACCTTTATCTTGCGTGGCGCTTTCAGCACTGCGACAAATGTCTCAACAACTCAGTCGTCACTTCGCGGCTGGGGCCGTCCCGCAAAATCATGGTCAACTTTGTGGTTAAACGGGGGCTGGCCCAGCCTTTCCCCAGACAAACTTTGGGGTGGCCCGTCCTTGTCGCGTTCTGTGCGACAGGGCTGGGGCAAACTGTCGGCACACACGAACTGAGGAGGCGCGTTGAGGTCAGCCTATCTCGCGTTCAGCAACGACAGCGAACCTCAGCGCGAAGCCCTGCATCCCGCATGATCACCAAACATTCTCTAGAGCGGCCTTCGATTCAACAGGCGCTCGACGTGCTCGGGTTCGCGTGCAATGACCTTTAGATAGGCTTGAGTTGCTTGGTCCGGCTCCGCGCGGCCTTGCTCCCAATCCTGGAGAGTGCCTAGAGGGATGTGATAGTTGGCTGCAAACTCGTCTTGTGTCAAGCCCAGGGCGCGGCGAATGATTTTCACCTGCGGCGTCCGCTTCATCCGCTTAAGATCGCTGCGGGTCAGCGGTCGCGCGTCGCTGTCAGCGCGAGCAGCCACTTCGATGGCCTCGGGCGTCATCGGCCTAGGCGTTTTTCTTGAAATAGTCGTCTTGCTCATATTGTGTTGCTCTTCGAGTTGGCCCATCCTAACCCTCGCGTTCAGCAACCACTGCAAACTTGACACCCAGGGCGTGCAGGACGGAGTTGATCGTTTCAAAGCGTGGATGCGCGCCCGCACTCAGGGTTTTGTACAGGCTTTCCCTGCCTAAGCCCGCGTCTTTGGCGATCTGCGCCATGCCTCGTGCCTTGGCCACGTCGCCAAGGGCTGCGACGAATACCTCCGGGTTCGGGTCTTCGACAGCCGCTGAAAGATATTCCGCAATGACCGCATCGTTATCGAGATACGCCGCCGCGTCGAATGGTTTGTAAGTCGTTTTCTTTTTCTTCATTGTTTCACCCTCTTGAGTTCGCGAGCCATTTTTTTCGCTTTGACAATGTCCTTCGTTTGCGAGGCCTTGACGCCGCCAGCCAGCAAAACGTACACGGTCGAGCCGGTTCGCGTGTAATAAATCCGATACCCCGCTCCCACGTGAATACGCATCTCGGAAACACCTTCGCCGACGGGTTCGCAATCGCCGAAATTTCCAAATGTCGCGCTCGCCAGGCGAGCCAGAATCCTAGCCTTTGCTTTTTGGTCGGGCCGATGGGACAGCCACACATCGAAATCGGACGACCGAAGCAATGTATTCAAGTTATCTCATTGTATCCGAGTGGATACTTTTCTGCAAGCGTGAATCCCCGCCGAGATCAGGCGTTGACAACAATTCCTATATTAGCTAATGCTATGGAAACCATCACCATTCACAAGGCCAAGACGCAGCTCTCGCGGCTGATTGAGAAGGCTTGCCGGGGAGAGGAAATCGTCATCGCGCGGGGATCGAAGCCAGTCGTGAGGCTGGTGGCGATCGAGGACTCGCGCGGCAATCGCAAGCCCGGAGCTCTGAAGGGAAAGATTCATGTGGGCCCTGAGTTCTTCGAGCCTTTGCCCCAGGACGAACTGGAGCGCTGGGAGTAGCGCCCTATGCGTCTTCTGTTGGATACGCACACCCTGCTCTGGTGGCTGGCCGAAAACTCCTCCTTGCCGGCTTCGGCCCGCAAACTCATCGCCAACAAGAACAGCGACGTTCTTGTAAGCGCCGCTTCTGTCTGGGAAATTGCCACCAAGGTGCGTCTGGGAAAGCTTCCGATTGCCGTGGACCTGGCTCATGATTTCATCGCGTACCTTGAGCGGGAGCGGTTCGAGACTCTGGCGGTAAGCGCCGAGCACGGCATTCGAGCCGGCTTGTTGCCGGGGCCGCACATGGATCCGTTCGACCGCATGCTGATTGCGCAAGCGTCGGCGGAGAATTTGGCGATCGTGAGCAACGATGTAGTGTTCGACGGTTCCGGGGTCAAACGGGTCTGGTAGGCCCGACGACGCCGCGTTTCAACGCGAGCACGTTTGGTTCAACTGCTTACAGCGGATACAACGGTGATTCGTATCAGGGCATGCCTTCAGGCATGCCGCCGAGGGTGAGTTAGGAGAGCGCCTTTAGGCGCTGGATTGTCGGAGAGGCACGGAACGCAATGCCAGCCGCGCCCCCTGCGCTATACTTGAGCTTGAATGGCTGACCTCGCCCAGAAGACCTTCTACCTCGAAACCTTCGGTTGCCAGATGAATGCACACGACTCCGAAAAGGTCGTAGGCACGCTTGTGTCGGAAGGATACCGTCAGGTTCAGACTGTCGAAGAGGCCGAACTGGTTCTCTACAATACTTGTTCGATCCGCGACAAGGCCGAGCAGAAGGTATTCAATCGGCTCTCCGATTACAAGAAATTCTATAAACAAGGCAAGCGTTTTGGCGTGCTGGGCTGCGTAGCGCAGCAGGAAGGCGAAAAGATTTTCGAGCGTGCTCCGTATGTTTCGCTGGTCTGCGGGTCGGCGTCGTATCGGAATCTGCCGCAGATGCTGATTCAAATCGAGGCAGGGAAGCAGCGCGTCACCGGATTGGACGACCGCGAAACTGACGAATGTTTCGAGACTGAATTCACCGCCCGCACCAATCCTCATCGCGGATACATCACCATCATCGAAGGCTGCGACAAGTTCTGCGCCTATTGCGTGGTTCCGTTTACCCGCGGCAAGGAGCGCAGCCGGACATCGGAATCCGTGTTGTCCGAAGCTCGGCAGATGGCCGACCTGGGTTACACGGAAGTCCAGTTGCTGGGGCAGAACGTGAATTCCTATAAGGATCCAGCAGGGAAGAAGACCTTCGCCGAATTGCTGGCGGCGGTGGGCGAGATTCCGGGAATCCGGCGAGTACGATTCACGACGTCTCACCCCAGAGATTTTGGCCGCGACATCGTCGACGCGATCGACGCCGTTCCTACGCTGTGTGATCACGTCCATCTGCCAGTGCAGAGCGGGTCGGAGCGTGTGCTGGATGCGATGCAGCGGCTTTACACGCTCGATGAGTATCGAGAGCGCATCTCCTGGATCAAGGGGGCACGCCGAGAGATCAGCATCACCAGCGACATCATCGTAGGCTTCCCGGGTGAAACCGAGGCCGAGTTCGAGCAGACTTTGTCGTTGCTCGACGAAGTTGGATACGACGCCATCTTCGGGTTCAAGTACTCGCCGCGTCCCAACACGCCCGCTTTGAGCCTCCAGGACGCGATCCCAGACGAGGAGAAAGCGCGCCGATTGGCAATCCTCAACGAGCGACAACGCGATATACAGAGATCCAGCTACAATAAGTATCTCGGAACAACTATTGAAGTAATGGTTGAAGGTAAGAACGAGGCTCGGGGCCAGTGGATCGGCCGCACGTCGCAAAACAAAGTATTCAATTTCACTACCCCCGACGGAATAAAACCAACCGCGGGCGGATACGTGACGGTAGTGACCAAGGCCACGTTTCCCAACAGCCTTTTCGGCGAATTGGTGATATAACGAGCGGAGCAGTTTCCGGAGATCATGATGGAAGTAGAAATGAAAATTCGAGGCCTCCTGATGGACCCCGTCACAAATATGCCGATAGTGATACTGAAGGATGCTGGGACTGATACGGTTTTGCCGATTTGGGTGGGGATTTATGAGGCCAACGCAATTGCCTTGGAGATTGAGAAAGTCAGCACGCCGCGTCCGATGACGCATGACCTGATTAAGAATGTGCTGGTCGGCTTGGACACCAACGTCCATAAAGTTGTGGTCACGGAGCTGCGGGAAGACACGTTTTATGCGGTGATCTGGCTGGAACGGGAGGGACGGATTGTCAGCATCGATTCGCGGCCATCGGATGCGCTGGCGCTGGCTTTGCGGGTCGATTGCCCGATCTTTGTGGAGGATGAAGTTTTAAAGAATTCGAAGTTGGCGACTACGGCTTCGGATCGCGTGACCAGTGACGAGCTCCGAAAGTGGCTGGAAGGCTTGAATGACGAGGATTTGGGGCGGTATAAGATGTAGTTGTACGGGCTCAAGAGCTTCAACCATCCTTCGACTACGCTCAGGGCGGGCTCCGGACGCGAAGGTTCACAAAGGAAACCCACCGCAAGAACCTCATGCCTGATCCGGCGGAACAGCTTCAGCGAATCTACGTGGCCGGATTCGAACTCAAAGTTTTCGACCGCTTTCCTAAATGCGTGGGAGTGGTACGCGATAACTGCATTGCGCTTCTGGTGCCGTCCTTCGACGGGCTACAAATGCTGGGTACTCCGGGTTGGCAGATGGGGGAAGCGATCGGTGTTCTGGTTGAGGCCGGAGGGCGACGTGTTTTCCAAGCGAAACATGAAATTCTTGAAGCCACGCCTGAAAAGTTAGAGGCGCTCAGAAAGTTCCGCGAGGACCTGCAGAAACTGCTGAGGCCGATGGCGTAAGATGTAGTAGACACTGCCATATGCGCACAACTCTTAATCTCGATAATGATGTCCTTGAGATCGTGCGAGGCTACGCCGCAAGCCACTCTCTGACCTTGGGCGAGGCGGTGTCCGACCTGATACGCAGGGCGTTGCGCCCGCCCATGCGAACGCGCACGGTGAACGGGATCCAAGTGGTTGACCTGCCTCCAGATTCTCCGCGCATCACAAGCCGCCGGGTGAAGGAACTCATGGATGAATTAGACTGAGCTTTGCAGGACTTGCGTTCGGTCGTAAGTTTACATAATACCTATTATCGGACGTTCTATATCCCGGAAATCCCCCCGATTTAAGTGCGGCGCTAATTGTCGGCCAGTTGCGGAGTCGCTGCTCCCGCTAAGACGATCTTGGCGTGGAACAGTGTGCCGGCGACGCGGGTGGCTATGGCGATCAGTTCCCTTTGCCCGGTGAATACTTTCACCAGCCTGGCTTGGGACAGTTCTGGTAAGTTCACCGGGCGGCCGGTGCGGATGCGCGCCGTCATTTCCTCGTTGGCGGTGACGGACGGAAATTGCGGCAGGAGTTTCCGGGGATGGATGAAGAGATCGTCTGGGTGGCCCGTCTGAACAGCTGCCTCCAGTTGTTCCAGCGTATGGGAATCCGCCAGTTCGAATTCTCCGGCTGCGGTCCGGCGCAACGACTCCAAGTAGGCTCCGCAGCCCAAGAGTTGACCCATATCGTGAGCTACGGAGCGCATGTAGGTTCCGGAAGCGACGCGGGCACGGAAACTTGCCACGGATCCTGGCGAGCTTTGCTCGGCTGCCCTGAGATCCGGGACTACGTTAGCATTGACTTGCGTGATTTCGAATTCCTTAATTTCAACTTGAACGGGCTTTAGCGAAACTTGGGCGTGTTTGCGAGCCAGTTTGTAGGCGGGCACGCCTTGAACTTTTTTGGCCGAGAATGGCGGTGGTATCTGCTCGATCAGGCCGCGGAATCGGGTGGCGAGTTCGCGGACTTGTTCCAGGGAGAGGTTAATCGCTTGCGCTGGACTCGTGGCTTCACCTTCGGCATCGTAGGTATCAGTGGAAAACCCGAATCGGATGGTGCCCTCGTAGGTTTTCTCGGATGAGGTATAGAACTGCGCCAGGCGGGTCAAATTGCCGATTACCAACGGCAACACTCCCGTGGCCAGCGGGTCCAGAGTGCCCAGATGTCCGACGGACTTCTCGCGCAGGATGCGGCGGACGCGATTGACCACGTCGTGCGACGTCAGTCCCCCGGGCTTGTCGATGATGAGGACTGCGTTCATGGGGAATAAAGTAATTGGGTGATCGGGTAATTTGGTAATTTAGAAGCTAAGGCTTGAGAACTGGTGGTTCAATTACCCGATTACCAAATTACCAGATTTCCTAATCTCGCATGATTCCTATCCGCGACGACACGCCCCGGTTCAGCACTCCGTTTGTTACGTACTTCATTATTGCTCTGAACTCCGTCGTCTTTCTGTTTGAGCTGGCGGTGGGCGGACAGGGTCATCGGGCTTTGAACAGCCTGATGTACCAGTTCGGGGTGGTGCCCCTGCATTTCGAACGAGCATTAGCGGCCGGATCGACTGCGTCGCTGGCTGGATTGTTTCTCCCTATTCTTACTTCGATGTTCCTGCATGCCTCGTGGCTGCACATCATCGGCAACATGTGGGTGCTTTGGATCTTTGGCGACAACATTGAAGACTATCTCGGACACTTCACTTATTTGCTTTTTTATCTGATCAGCGGCTTCGCGGCGGCGGTGGCTCATATTCTTCTCAATGCTGGATCGAATGTGCCCAGCGTTGGAGCGAGCGGCGCCATTGCCGGGGTGATGGGGGCGTATTTCGTGCTCTATCCACGGGCGCGCGTGTTGATTTGGTTTCCGCCGATTTTCTTCTTCCATCTGCCCGCGTGGCTGGTGCTGGGATACTGGTTCTTCGTGCAATTCCTGAGCGGAGCGGCGACTTCCATTGCCGAAACCAGTCAGACCAGCGGCGGGATTGCGTTCTGGGCGCACGTTGGAGGCTTCGTTGCGGGGATCGTGTTGATCAAAGTGTTGCCGGCGCGTCCGCGGCGGTATCGGTACGCGGCCTGGTAAGCGCCTCAATGGAATTATTCGGGGCATCGAGCAATATGGCGTTGGTTGCGTTCGGGGTCGCGATGCACGTTATTCCGTGAATTCCTCGGGTGCTATTGGACCCAAAGATCTGTGCGCACTGGGTTAATGAGCCTGGAGAGCTGCCCACGTCGAAAGTGATATTGGAATAGGGGCCGGAATCGGTGGCGTTGACGCCCGACACCTTCAGCCCGGTGCCAAGCACTTGATACCATCCCACCCTTTCGCAAAGAACGCGAAAGAGTGGGGCACCCACAATCCAATTCATCTTCCGTTCAAAGGTCTGGGCCACCCGCCGATTCTGACGAGCGCCACAGCAGAGGTCGACCGTGTCGAACTACGCATGTTTCTCTCCTCATCACAAATTAGAAAATTCCCCAATCGCGGACGAAGTAGCTCCGATCCGAACTCTACGGCGAGACCTCAAACACAGTGCCGCACCCCTGGCAGGACTGCCCAGTTCCGCCCCATGCTGTTGTGCTATAAAGATTGCCTGCGGCGTCGAAAACCGGACTCGCGGTGGGGTGATCACCGTCTGGCGAGCCTGCAAGGTTGTATAGAACGGCCAGTGGCCAGGAGCTCCCCTCCTTTGGAGGCTTGAGGCGAAAGACAACACCGCGGTGCGTCGCTCCCCCAAGAGCCGTGCCATACAAGTCGCCGATCGAATCGAAAAGAAGGCCAGCCATCGGATTCGTGCCGTCGTTTCTGTCGCTAAACAGATGTAGCACCACCTCTCTCCAAGAGCGGACTGTTCCAGAGGGTTTCTTCAGCTCAAAAACCAGCCCA
>Ga0207048_10088_pt2 | contig 26174 bp, 20 predicted proteins | sample Alteio_BWMinCont_65_FD_153301 | JGI IMG/M metagenome (GOLD analysis project Ga0207048, IMG submission 153301) | Enriched cells from forest soil in Barre Woods Harvard Forest LTER site, Petersham, Massachusetts, United States -... | ecosystem: Environmental > Terrestrial > Soil > Temperate forest >...
GCCTTAGCGCGGCCAGGGGACATGGCTATCGGAATTTCGACCGGTGTGTTTGCGGATTTTCTTCGTGCTGCCAAAAATGATCTTTTCGTCGGAGGGCCGCATCAGATGTGCCGCAGGCCTTATCTCTGCCTTTACACCCGATAGGCGAATTGCCGTATGCAACAGTTCACCGATTTCATAAGTCGTAGTGGCGCAGAGGTTATACGCTTCACCGCGGTGCCCTTTCATGGCAGCCAGATAAAAGCCACGCACGGTGTCCTTCACGTCAAGGAAAGCGCGACGCGGCTTCAGATTCCCCACTTCCAATACCGGCTTCTGCAGGCCCTTCTTGATTCGGACCAACTGCCGAACGAAATCCGATGGCGCGTCATTGGTTTTCCCCGGCCCGGTCGTATTGAAAAGGCGAATATTGACTGCTGGAATTTGGTAATCGAGGAAATATTCTCGTGCCAGCAGGTCCAAACACACCTTGCTGATTCCGTACGGATGCAGCGGACGAAGTGGCTGCTCTTCGGTTACCGGAATCGCCGAAGGGGGCACATTCCCATACTCCGCGCTCGAACATGCAGAAACCACTATCGGAGGTCGCTTGTGATGCCGTATCGCTTCAAACACGTGCAGCGATCCCATGATGTTCGATTCGAACGTACCCACCGGATCCGCCCAAGATACCGTCGGAAGGCTCTGAGCGCCTAGGTGAAACACATGTGTCGGCCGGTACTCGTGAAAAAGCCATTCTACGCGCTGTCCGTCTGCCAAATCGCACTGAACAAACTTCACATTTTCTAGCTTTGGAAACGAATTGGAGCCGTGCTGCCTATAGCCGCTAACAACATTCCACCCCTCAGCGGCTAAGAAATTAACCATGTGAGAGCCGATGAAGCCCTCGGCTCCGGTCACTAACGCAGTTCTCTCCATTGAGCTGCTCATTAAAGGTCCAAATCGCTAGCCTGCTCTTCTAACCTACCGAGTCCAACTACATTGTCGTAGCAGAGTGCTTTATGCGACAAGTACTGCAACTCTGAAGTAGTTCTGTCGACGATATCGGCCTGTGCCCGGCTGGCTGCGAGCTGCTCAGGGCCCCGATGCCGAAGCTGATTAATGATGCTGTCCATGATCGAGGCGGTGCGATAGCAGCGGTGGATGTAGGCGTTAACTATTAATAACTATTACTCAGTATGTTGCGTGCCAATCGTACCAGAACGAGAAAAGCGGTCGTCCTTGAGAAAGGAATGCGTGCCTTTCTCCCAAATAAGTGGATCTTGCCTCCCCGAACGTCATCCAACCGCCGGGAATATCATCGCCCCATGGGCCGCTGGAACCACGGGAGAAAGCAAATCCTAAGGCTGCAGGTGGCGAATCTATAAACTTCTGTGCGATTCTGGATAGACCTCTGACTCGAAGCCGACCTCGAGCTGCGCTGGTGACAAGGCGCGTGCAGAAATTTTCGGCAGGATTGGACCGTACCAGGGTCCAGCCCGTTTGGTTCACCAGCTTGAATCGGTGATAACGAACATCCGTTTGGTTCACCAGCTTGAATCGACGATAACCAACATCCCGAAGCAACTCCAGCATCGCTACGGCCTCTTCATCAGAGAGAACTCCAGAGTCTCCGACACATTCCGTCTCCACGGAGATATACTTAGGGAGCTTGGCCTCGCTGAGAGCCTCGACACAAAGCCTGTCATTTCCCTCGATATCTATCTTTAAATAATGGGGTACGCCGTGCTCCGCAAGAATCTGCGAGAACGGCACCACGGATACGGAGAGAGGCCTATGTGCGGTGCCATCACGCGATGCGATGGTCCCGTCAAAGGAACTCCACACGGGGTTATCGGAAATCCAAAAGTTCGCAGTGCCTGGCGCCGCCGCTATGCCGACATTCAACAGGGTAAGTCGCTTAGCCTGGATGTGCTTGCCGAATCGTGATCTCGCTTCTTCAATCATCACCGGATTCGCGTCAACGGCGACGACGTTGTAGCCGCGGAAGAGATAGTACGCTGTATCCCCGCCATCGAACAGGCCAACATCATAGATCAGATCAGGATGTACTTCCATGTGTCTTGACCGGAATCTCCTTTTTGACTTCAATAACGGCATCATTGTACGGCTATCTCGCCTGTTAGCGACATCCTGGTCTATTGTTCATCCGCTGACCTCGCAGGGGGGCTGCGAACTGCGCGGCGCCGTAGGGGCTTGCCTGGAGAGGCGCATCTCGGCACACAGTGCCCTAAGGGACACGATCTCCTCCCGTACCGCGGGTATAAGCGTCGAAAACGAATAAGCCACGGCGAAACCCAGACCGACAACCAGAAGCTGCGAAACGATACGCTGCGGAGCGAGCAAGTGTAAGCTCAGTTCCGCCGATAAAATACCGGAGAGGCACAGTGCAATCGGGGGCAGGATCGCTCTTCCAAGACGCTGCAACGTCAAATTGGTGCCGCGGAACGCGTATTTGAGTATCCAGAAAAGCATGCCGACCAGACCCAGGGAACCGGACAGGGCCACCCCCTTGATGCCGAAAGGCAGGCCGATCGCATAGCTGCCGACGATGGCAGGAGAAATCATGAGCAATAGTCTGAGAAGCCGCCCAGATTGCCCCCGGCTCACAAACAGCCAGATGGTCGAGTCGAAAAGCAGGTGCCCTAAAGAAGAGATCACAAGGATCTGGAAAACCGGCGCCGCCTCACCCCATTGATGTCCAAGCGCCAGCGCGATCACAGGCCCCGCTGCCACGAAAAGAAATCCGAAAACCGGGGTACTGATCCACACCATCAGTTTTACGACGCTGAGATAATATCGCGCGAAGCGCTCGGGATCGTCCTGCAGCCTGCTGAACGCAGGCACGGCGACGCTGCCTGCCGGAAGGCTTAGCTGCCGCACCGGAAGCATGAGGAGATTGTAAGCCCTGGAATAGAGACCCAGCGGAGTGGCTCCCCACCACCAGCCGATCAGGACGTTATCGGCATTGCGCGTCATGTTGGTGAGCAGATAAGATCCCGCAACCTTGCCGCCAAAGGCGACCAGGGAACGAACGTTCGCGCCGCGCCGGGGCAGGCCCGGTATCCATCGGGCCGCCATCCAGGAAAGCGCCATCCGAGTGAACTGCGATGTAGCGGGGAAGGCGACGATAGCCCAGTAGCCGGCTCCTCTCCAAGCCATGAGGATCGCAGCCGAAACTCCGACAGCAGAGGAAGCCACATCTCGAATAGCTAATGCTCGAAACCGCATCTGGCGCTTCAGCAGAGCGTCATGCTGCACCCTCAGGCCGCCAATCAGGAATAAGGGCGACAGGACGAGCGCTACCTCTTTCAGGCGCGGCTCATGATAGAACCAGGCCAGGATGGGAGCCAAGCCTGCCGTAATCAGCATGAGCGCCAGCCCGACCGCCACATTGATCCAAAACAAAGCGCTGACCTGGCGGTCGTTAATATCTTCGCGCTGGATCGTCGCCTCGGACAGGCCCAAATCGGCAAACGCTTGTCCCAGTCCCGTGACGGCGACCACCATGGCCACAATTCCGAAGTCAGCCGGGGTAAGCAGCCGCGCCAGAACTACGGTCATGACCGACTGCAGCAGGACCTGAGAGCCTTGCGAGGTGATTGTCACCAAGCCGCCGCGAACAGACCGGCTTTTCAAGTCTGCTTGCAGGTGTTGGATGCTCAGCGAGTCTAACTGGACGGATATGCTCGGTGCTTGAGCCATAGATCAACGAGTGACGATGGGATTAGTTGGCTAAGCTAGGTGCGGCGGTCACTTCAATACGAGGCATCATCATACTTCATCGTGGGTCGGCCCGGACTACAACACTTTGCAGCTTTCAGATCCATCATCTTCCTTACCAAGCTTCCTTATCTGTAGAATGCACTCGAGCGAAATGGGCGACAAAAGCTTAGGGCCGGCGTTGGTACGCACGCTCTCATGAAGGGGCACTCACGTCAGTGACGCGCTCGACGCGCCACCACTCCGGAGTTCCTCGGGCGAGGACATTTGAAGCAATCTGGCATATACGTTCACGGTCATCTCGCTGACCAGGTCCCAGGAATGCCGCTGTGTCGCGTAGTCTCGTATTTGCTGCCGGCGACTAGCCAGCTCTCGATATAAATCACTCGCGAAATACCTTTCGATCGCTCTTGCTAAGTCAACTGGATCTTCAGGCCTGAATACAAACCCCGTCTTACCCTCCACGATCTCATCCTTGAGTGACCCCACATCGGCTGTAAGAACCGGCAGGCCAAAACTGTGCCCGAGGAACAAGACACCGCTCTGAAAAATGTTCCGGTAAGGCAGCACAATAACGTCTGCCGCCTTGAAATAGACCTCCGTCTCCTCATCGGGAATGAAATCCGCCCTTAGGAGTACTCGCCCTTTTTCGACGTCCTCACAGATACTTTGGAAAATTCCCGTCCAGTATCTCTCGCAGTTAAATGGACGGCCGACGATAACCAAGCGATAACCTTTATGCCGGGCAAAGATCTCATGAAATGCGGCGATCAGATATTCCAGTCCCTTGTAAGGCTTGATCCTGCCGAAAAAAAGAATCGTTCTTTCACCCGCGGCGATGCCCAGGCGCTCCTTTGCCTCGGCCGGTGTGAGGCGCGTGTTCGGAACTGAATTGTTAATCCCGAAGGGGATGACCGTCACTCGCTTCCAATGCGCGCCAAACCCATCGACCAGTTCAAGCTTCATCTTTTCCGTATGAACGAAGATATGGTCGGCAAGCCGATATTGGATTCCGAGCGTTAGTCGATTCAGGCGCGTATCCTTAGAGTCTCGCTTGCGCGCATTTACATTGTGCACGGTGAGGACGATCCTCTTCCCCAGAATCTTGTAGTAAAGCATCAGCACCGTTCGATCCAATGCCTCGAACTTGTTATTCCACAGAATATGAAAGATTCTCGGCTTGGCTGTCGCCGCGTAGCGGATCAGCCTGGCGTAGTACGTCGACACCCTCAGTACCTTTGCGGCGAAACCAGCACCCGGTCGCTGATCGCCCCGAAGATTGAAAAAGTTCACTCCCGGCTGGTCGCGGAATTCCGGGCTGTCAAGCTCATCGCTGCCGATTAGGTCCAAGGCTACCCCTTTGGACGTCAGCGATGTTGTCAGGCCGAACACGTAAGGCCTGTCTGAGCCCCCAGTAAGCAGGGCCACCGCCGGATTTTCGATTGATGATTGACGACTGAGGATTGACAAGGTTTCTTTCCAACATCCCAGACACCAGGACACTCGGGAGAAGCAACGCTAACAAGAACTTGGCGAAGGGAGGGCGGGCCCAATCGACTCCGTACTTTGCTGTAGTCTTGGTTTGTCGTCGGTGGCCGTCTGGCTCTTCTGGTGTCCTAGTGACTGGGTGTTAAAATCATGCCCTGCGTGCTTCCAACTTGAACATCGTCTTGTCCCACTCCCTGCGTAACGAAACCTTGAAGTTCGGAAGCATCCTCTCGGCCCATTTCGCGGCTTTCCACCCAAAAACCGGTTTCATCCAGGCATATTTCCATTGCAAGCGGGGCTCTTCCAGGCGACCGTGAAGTTGCGCCGCTAGAGCTTGCAATTGGGCAGCAAGGTCCGGCCGGTCCGGATAAAAATGTCCGTACCACGTTTGCATATACGCTAAGCAAGCCTTCCGAACACGCTCGCTTTCTTCGAGGGATCTCAGGAGCTGAATGTGCCGTTTCAGGGAACGGAGGAGCGACTCTCTTTTTCTATCCGAGTTCCCGACATGACTCATCTGCGTTGTGCCTATGATCCTATGAAACATTCTGGCTTCAGCTACAAAACGCGTGCCTACGGAGGCCGCAAGCACACGGCTATAATAGTCGCCGTCCTGGTCGTACCAGAGCGTCTCGTCCCAAGGCCCCGCTGCTTCGGCCAGTTCCCGGCTCACCAGCCAAGTGGAATTTTGCATGGGTAGATTTTGGCCCATGCTCCTAAGAAGCCACTCGAGGGGAGTCAGGTCTTCCCAGAGGCAAGTCCGCGGGAACCACGCGCGTGTGGTTGAATAGTAAAAATAGCCCCTCGGACCGGAAAGCAAGGTTCTCGGCCCGTCAGTCTTCCGCAGTGCGGCAACCTGTTTCTCGATCTTGTCCGGCGCCAGGAGATCATCCGCATCCAACTCCTGGATGTAATCGCCTTGACACAGGCCGTAGGCAGTGTTTACTGCCGCCGACAGACCCCGGTTCTCCGTGGATACGACCTTGACAATCTGCGAGGCGAAACTCCGCGCCACATCGCCCGTCCGGTCCGTGGAGCCATCGTCGACCACGATGATCTCTTTGCGCGGCCATGTTTGCGCAACTGCAGACTCAATTGATTCGGCAATCCACTCCTCAGCGTTATAAGCGGGAATCAGAATTGAAACGAGGGGTTCCCTCATAGTAGTCATGCCTCTCCTTGTAACCCTCGACCCAGACTCGTAACTTATCCGGTGCGTGGTGCGGGTCTCTTTCGCCACCTTCCCAAGATTAGCTCGCAGGCTTTAAGTGCAGCATCCTTGGGGGCGGAAGGTTCGCTTCGGACCTCGCCGCAAGGCCAAATCCGGGGGGCGGGTAACAGTCTGCCCCTTCGCATCTGGGGACCGGCTCCGCCCACTCCCGCCCCCTTCCGACCGAGTGAGGCGGTCGCGCGTCGCAGCAGTCGGACCGGCCGCTCAATGGGGCCATCTCGCTGGTGACGGCAGGCTTGTCAGCCGGCTGATGAGGAACTGGACGATTCGTTCGGCAGCGTGACCATCGCCATAGGGATTGGGGCGGCTTGTCATCCGCTTGTAGCAAGCTGGATCGTCAAGGAGCGAGCTTACGGCTGCTACAATCGCGGCCGGATTTGTACCCGTGAGGCACGCGGTGCCAGCAGCAATCGCTTCAGGGCGCTCTGAGACTTCGCGCATGACCAGAACGGGCTTGCCCAGCGCGGGGCCCTCCTCCTGAATCCCTCCGGAGTCGGTGAGCAAGATGTAAGCTCGTTGCATGCAGGCGACGAAAGAAGCGTAGTCCAGCGGCGGGAGCAGCCTGACATTGGGCACTCCGCCGAGAATTTCGCGTACGGGGGCCTGCACGTTGGGGTTCAGGTGTACGGGATAAACGACCAGCACGTCGGGTCGTTTCTCAGCAAGGGCCCGAACCGCCTCGCAGATTCGCCGAAATGGCAGACCGAAACTCTCTCTGCGATGAGCGGTAACTAAGATGATCCGCAACCCATCGGTAGAGCCCAAGGGATCGACCACGACGCTTGGATCTTCTGCCAAGCGCGCCTGTGTAAGTAAGAGGGCATCGATCACCGTGTTTCCAGTGACCAATATGTTCTCCGCGCTAACCCCTTCCAACAGTAGATTCTTCCGCGCAACTTCCGTGGGGGCGAAATGGAAATCCGAAAGGTGGGTGGCGAGGCGGCGGTTGATCTCTTCGGGGAAGGGATCATTCTTCTTCCCCGTGCGCAGGCCGGCTTCGATGTGCCCAACTGGAATGTGGCAGTAGTAAGCAGCCAGCGCGGCGGCAAAAGTCGTGGTCGTATCCCCCTGCACCAGCACCAAGGCCGGGCGTTCCCGCCGCAGGATCCGGTCGAGCCCCGTCAGGCAGGCCGCGGTCACCCCGGCAAGGTCTTGTCCTGACTTCATCACTCCCAGATCGTACTCCGGTCGCAAGCTGAAAACTCGTAGCATTTGGTCGAGCATTTCCCGGTGCTGCCCCGTGACGCAGATCCGGGTCTCGAAGTGCTCCCGATGCTTCTCCAATTCCAGCATTACCGGCGCCAGTTTGATGGCCTCGGGCCGCGTTCCGATGACGACCATTACCTTCTTGGGCCCCTGGGTATCCATGCTTTCCTCCGCCGCCGTTCTCAGGATCAGCTCACACACCTGACCCGCGCCATCCTTGACCATGGAAGGTCTGGTTTCGGACCTCGCCCCACAACCCAATTCAAGACCTGGGTGGTGGCCTGCGCCTTCGCATCCCAAGTTAAGCACTCCCGCGCGTAGGACATGCCTTGCTGTCGTAAGCGATTAAGAAGTTCCCGATTGGCAGCGAGATCGCTCAGAATCCGTTCCATCTGTGATATCACATCGTCCTCATTGGTCGGGGGAACCTTGTACCCCACCTCCGGGTGAACGATATCCCCGGGCCCGCCGTGGTCCAGGATTACAGGCACAGCGCCGCTCGCGAGGGCTTCAAACACCACGCCCCCGCCGCCCTCGCGAATGGCTGGAAGCACCACCACATCCGTGGATCGTAAGCGCCTGAGTACCTCCGCATGCTTAAGCCAGCCGCAGAAGGTAACCGCCTTCTCGATTTCAAGGGACTTCACAAGTTGCTCGAGGCGGCTCCGCTCCGGGCCGTCGCCGATCAGTGTGAAGTGGGCCAAATCACTTCGCAAAAGTGGGGCAGCGGCGCGGAGACCGATATAGCAAGCTTTTCGGCGAACCAAGCCGCCCACGAAAACCAGCTCCAGTTTGCCGGCGGAATCCGGACTGCGCGCGTCAGCAGCGCACAGGGACCGAGCAATGCCATTCTCAGGGACAAAAAACAGCTTGTCGCGATAGACGGCAAATTGGGTGCGCATGTGGGACGTAGCGGCGATGATCGCAGCGGCGTGGCGATAGGTGGACCGGGCAAATGGCATAAGCCGGTACACATTCCTCAAGCCAAAGACCCACTCTGGTTTGTCGAGCTGGCTGAAGCCGGGCGCATCACGCAAACCACCATTGAGCGGCCCGAGTACGAAGGGGACAGGCCCGTTGCGTAGGAAGAAAGCGAACGGACTCGGCAGCACGGGCGTCATCGGCAGGACGCGCAGAACGACATCGAACTCGCCCGCGAAGATGTGGGAGCGCAGTTGACGCCAGGCATACCATTCAAAAGCAAGAGAAAACGGATAGCCGAACGCGGTCAACGCCTGGGAGTCAAAGTTGGACTTGAAGATCCGGCGAAAACCCCACGCTTTCATGCGCTCGAGTGTTGGCATCCGAACTACCTCGATGCTGCGAAACGGTGCCTTGGCCCGGCGCACAGAGGCCTCCACGGGAGCTCGAACGACCAAGGTGACATCATGTAGTTGGGCGAGCGCCGCCGCATGACGGTAGCTGACAAAAGGAATGCTGATGGCCTCCGGATCACAGTCGGGGCCCAGCACCAAAATACGCAATCGACTCATGAATTATCCTAGCGTGGCGCTCCTTTTAGAGACGGTATCCAAGCCCTAATAAGCGCTGCACGTTCGACCCAAATCCTCAACTCTCGGCCCGCTCGCCACAGAGCAAAGAAAATGTTGCTTCCCATATAAAGTAATCGAGGAAGAATGCCGCGAACTGGCTTGTGTTCGTCAAAGGAAGCCGTGGCTCTGGGGTGCGCCGGCGCAAGCGAATATCCGTGTTCTCGAAACTTTCGTTCACATTCTTCGACCACGCGACGGTAATAAGCCTTGAACGGGGATGATTTCAGCATTCGAGCCCAGCGGTCGAAGTACTTTCTGTCGTAGCCATCCGTAACTTCCTCTTGCAATGAGCCGGAGAACTCGGTCCTGAGGAAGTTCGCGATCTTCTCAAGACACTTTCTGGGGTCTTCGATATAGTCCTCGTAAGAAAGTTCGAACAAGTGATTCAAATGTTTCTTATCCTCATCAAAAAGTTTATGGCAATGCAGCCAATGTGCGAACAGTTCGTGAAGAGGAGTCAGGCTCCATTTCTGGGTGGCGAGACTCGCGGGTATCGGATGGCGTTTAACCACAATGAATCGGGCGTTTGGAAAAGCGGCCTGAAGAAAGCGCGTCTTAAGGAGATTCCCGGGTGTCTTTTCCACGCGGATCGTCTTGTCCCGGTCCCAATGATCCTCCCAGCTCTTGTGGAGCCGGGCCACATTGCTTGGAGTTAGCAAAGGGGACTCTTCGGTCAGGTGCGCCTCGGCGGCGAAACCGAACCGGCCGGCACCGCCGCACGCCCACTCCGTCGGATAAACATCCTGAAGATACTGACCCTCGTCCATTATTACGCCTGTGTTTTCAAACCCAGTACAGTTCGCGAGGCTTGCGATCTCCTTGGCAACGATCGTGGTGCCGCTGCGGGGCATGCCGCACACGAATACATATTTTATCTCCGCACTCCCACGTGATGTCTCAATCGCCCCGATGTTTGGCTTCGGGGCAGTATGAGTTGAGGGAAGAGTCTCGAGAGTTGCTTTAAGATCGTTCATTGTCATTGTCATTGTCATTTCTTGGCCGGACGAATCTGTCTTTTTTGCCTAATCAAATCCCGCACTAGACGGTCATGGCCGAAAGGTGGGAAACTATTGTCCTTTCGAGGCTTGCACGTGTACTTCTGTGTCTCGCGACGAGAGGTTTGCATTGTTAGACTTTTTTCTCAGGATGGAAACGTTGCTTCCAGACCAACCAAGACGGTTACATCCTTCGAGAAGGAGGAACGGTACGACTATGAGACTCACAAAAGTGCTATTGTTGGCGTTTCTTTTTAGTGCTCTCGTCACTGCATCGGCGCAATCCACCTATCCCGCCGCTACTTGCAGCGAGAGCGCCGTCCAATCAGCTTACGCGACAGAGCAAGCCAGCGCCGTAGATGGGGACATCATCACCATTCCTGCCGGTACATGCACTTGGACATCGGTGTGGAATCTTTCTCCGACCCACACGCTTACGTTCCAAGGTGCGGGAGCTATGACCCCCTCGACCAGTTGCACCTTCGCTCCCGGTTCAGGTTGCACGACTACCAGCGGCACGGATCAGACAGTCCTCGTTGACGGTACATCGGGCAGCGGCATGTGGTACTTTACGTTGGCAGCGAACAAGACTCTGCGTATCACGGGAGTCGAATACAACACTCCTTCTTCCGGCTATAGCGATTCCGGCAATGGTCAGTGGCAATTCTACTGTGGTAGTGGAAATTGCCAGCTTCGACTTGACCACAACCACTTTTACGGATATTCGGGAAAGTGGATCACGGTGTGGGGCTGGGGGCCGTTTGGAGTAGCGGATCATAACCTCGTGGACCTTTACACAGCAGACACCAACTGGGTCAGTGTGTTTAATGGAATCGGTTGGAACAATGACAACACCAGTTACGGCAACGGCAACGGCTCGTGGGCAGATGCCTCTTATTGGGGATCAAGCAAGGCATTCTTCGTAGAGAACAATTCCTTTCCTAACGACGAGTCTACGTACGGCGTGTATGTTAACGATTGCAGCGGCGGCGGGCGTCAGGTATTTCGTTACAACACGTTTCAGAGTTCCGGCAACGGAATTCAAGCCCACGAAGGCGGCCAAAACAATCGCGGATGCCGAACCACGGAAGTATACAATAACACCAGCACGGCGACGGGCACTGGCGGCCTTATCGGTACGCGCTCGGGCAGCGGGCTCGTATGGGGAAATGTTGGTTCTTGGCAGCAAATCTTTATCCCTAGCATCGACCGAAACAACTCCGCTAATAGCAATTGGAATCCACAGAACCTTGGATATTGCGGGCACGGAGCCAGCGGCACGGCTAACTACAGCGGAACCGCGTTAAGTTGGGTATCAAGCTCCTCACAGACTTCGCCCGATGCCTTCTTTACCAACTGGCCTGATATTAGTACGCCGAAGATCAATATCGCAGGCACTGCTTACTCTATCTCTTCCTGCTCCAGCACGACGGCCTGCACCATAACTGGTTTGTCAGGATCAGGCTCTGGCGTTGCTTGGTACGCTCCGAGCACGTGGGACGGGAATACAAACCAGTACGGATACCCTTGTTACGATCAGCCGGGACGAGGACAAGGCGACCTAATCACGGGAAACTTCGTCGGTCAGACTAGAAAAGACAGCGTGACTGGAACCGTGACTTGGCCGCGTGAAGCGCTCGACCCAAGCTACGTCTGGGGCAACACGAACAGCGATGGCGCGGGCACCTGCATTGGCCTAGAGCCTAGCAACACGAACAATTTAGTAGACAACCGCGATTACTTCCAGCAGTTCGGAAGTGGCTGCGAACCGGGTAGCTTCAACGGCACGGCTGGAGTAGGACAAGGCTTGTACTCTGCCATTCCATCAACTTGTACTCCAAACAGCGCGACTACCACACTTTACAACACTGGCGCTCCTGGCGTCGGCTATTGGGCCACGGACCAGCAAATGCTTTACGTCTGCACGGCAACCAACACCTGGACGTCGTGGTACACACCATATACGTATCCACATCCGCTGACTCAGGGGGACTCTGACCCTCCCGCGCCTCCGAGCAATCTCTCGGCCACGGTCCAATGAGCCGCGCTCAATGCCAAGGAGGACTCCTTTGCCTTCACCCAAGTCGTCCGTTAGTTGGGCCGATGGGTTCCTCCTCCGTCTCCCCGGTTTCAGGCTGATGATACGATTCGCACCTACAACTGACAGAAGCAGGAAGAACCATGCCGGATCAAGCATTCGAAAACCGGCCTCGGTGATGTTGTACGTCACTGCCGTGACCACATAAGCGACCAGAAGGGCGCCAAGCCCAGGATCGTGACGAAAGGCGCGGACCGCCCTGTGATAGCCCTGGCCAAGAATGAGAGCAATCAGAGCCACGCCAACCCAGCCTAAGTTGAGATACATTTCGATATAACCGTTGTGCGCCTCGTGGGGGCCTCCAAGTCCCCCAGCCGCGATGTTCTTGGTATCAACTTCTTTAGCACGGGGCCCAGCCCAGAAGGTTTCAAAGCCGGCGCCGCCGATCGCGTTCGGTACCATCGGGATCACCATCTTCCAGATCTCGGTTCGCCCGCTCAGAGTTGGATCCCTGCCCATCGTTTTTGCGGCGTCAGCTCCGCTACCAAACACCACAGTGAGGCCGCCCGCCAGCAGTATGGTGAAGACAAGCACATGCACGGCTGCGGGATTGCGCCGGAAAAGCGGCCGACCGATCGCGAGCATTAACCCCGCTCCGAGAACGAAGCAAGCTGAGGAGGTGGCGGAATGCGCCGTAAACAAGAGGTCAATGACAAAGGCGAGCAGTGTGCCATGGGCCAAGAGGCGGCGCCTGAAATGGGGCTGCTCCTTGTCGCGGAGAAGGCTGGCCACCTGCCATAAGGCCCCTAACCCAACGACGAACACCAAGAGCCCAAGCATATTCTTGTCGTCCGTCACCCCAGTATTCTCCCTGCCTCCGTAGGGGTCCCACGTCATGCCCAGCTTTGGATAGTACTTGATGAAAAGGAGAGAAAGGGGTAGCAGAACGAAGCCCACACGCGAGTACAGGCGCCTGAAGGAGATCGCCGGCTGGGCGTCGGTGAGAACAACCAGCACCATAACTATATCTCCCAAAGCTCTAATCCAGCGCTTAAAGCCCCACCCGGGAAAATCCGACCAGGTAACGCTGAGTAAGGCAAAAGAGAAGTAAAGCATTATCGGCCAACTGGCTCGAAGCAAACCGGGCGCGTCCGAGCGGCGGCGGATAAGAATGATGGCTCCGAGAAGCATTAACGCGCCAGCAACAAACTGGTCCAACGGGCTCGCAGTGGGAAGCTGGCCCTGGATTGTTGGCGGCGGACTCATCTCAAGCCAGGCGGAGAGAGGCCGGGACCCAGCGGTCGCGAGCCAGATGACGGGTAGCCAGAGAGCTTTTGATGGGCGCACGGCGTCGTCACGGTCGAGGTAGAACAGCCCGACGATGCCGATGGTAAAGAGGAGAGATGCTATTGGTGGAGGCATGAGATAGATTTCAGGCGACATCCGGCATGGCTTCAGCCGTGCCGTTGTCAGGCCCCTTTTTTTCAGGGCCCAAGAGGTTGTGTGACAACTGCCGGGTTCGGTTCGAGCTTGCTCCCTAAGGCCGCACCACCTTCAACTCTCGGTAGTAGTTCATCTCGAGCTTCCTGCCCGTTGGGAGAAACAGCCTCAAGCGCACCAAGCCAGCGCGCTCGAGCGCGAACTTGATCGTGGTCGCCACGACCCCTAGCCCATACTTCACGCTGGGGGCGAACTTTATCGAGGATGCCTCTTCAAAATATTTCGTGGGGCAGGATATTTCTCCAATGCGGAACCCAAAGTGAATACACTGCGCAAGCATCTCGTTATCGAAGACGAAGCCGTCGGAATTTTCACCCAGTGGAATCGTACGAAGGACGTCGCTGGTAAATGCTCGAAAGCCGGTATGATACTCGGAGAGTTTTGCGCCCGTAAACAGATTCTGAAAGGCCGTCAGCAGCCGGTTCGCGATGTACTTGTATAGGGGCATGCCACCCTTGCGCGCCCCGGCTCCGAGAATCCTCGAGCCCAGGACCACGTCGTAGACGCCGGAGGCCACCATCCCCGCCATGGCTGTCACCAGGCGCGGTGTGTACTGATAATCGGGGTGGAGCATCACCACGACGTCCGCGCCCGCAGTGAGTGCTTCCCGATAGCAAGTCTGCTGGTTTCGGCCGTAACCGTAGTTCCGGTCATGCGCAAAAACCTTAAGGCCAAGCTTCTCGGCAGTGCGAACCGTTTCGTCCGAGCTGCCATCGTCAACCAAAATCTTGATGTCGATTACGTCTGGCAACTCGGCAACCGTTTGCACCAAGGTCTTGGCTGCATTGTAAGCAGGCATTACTACTGCGATTTGCTTTCCATCGATCATATCAACCACCCTTTCATTACTAGCCGTCAGCGCTCAGCCGCTGCGGCCTCTAAGGCAAAGACTCCAGAACGAGCCGAGTGTGGGGGGCGGCCATACGTTTTGCCGACCCTTCGCTGTCATTCTGAGCGGAGTGAACCCGCATTTGGTTAATGTCACAAATACCGTGATCCATCGCTGCGCTCGGATGACACGGACCGAGAATACTTTCACACGTTCTCAGCCTTCCGCAAATCACAGCGGCCTAGCTCCCAGTTGTCACACAGACTCTCACGTCCGCCGCTTTGCGCCGGCATAGTTGGCTCGCGGCGCTGGTTCAATAATTATGCCAGCAAGCTGACCTTAGAAAAACGAAGGCAAGCCGCCGCACTCCAAACAGCGCTGTTACTCGTCAGCGGCTACGGTGAGAGGCTCGGGCTGCGAAATGCCGGAATCGGGCGCCTTTACTCGCTGCCAGGCCCATACCAGGAAGACGGCGGCGAGGATGATTAGGAACGGAGCAATCAGTATGCTATAACGCGCTTCGGCGATAATTGGCGCATGGACGGCCGGAATATAAAGGATGTACAGGAGAATGATCCCTGCGTTACGCAACAGCTTTCGCTTCCACAAAACCACGATGCCTGCGAGAGCCATTGCGAGCAGCGGCGCCTGCACAATCACATTCAGCAGCACTGACTTCGGCGTTTTGCCGAGAAACCAGAAGTTGAAGAAGAGGTTTCTCGTAGCACAGCGGGCCAGCACTTCCGGATGGCTGCGGTATTCGGTTGATACACGATTAAGTAGGGCCCGGTAGAACGCGAGTTCGTCCTGCGGCGTATAGAACAGTTGGAAGTAGGGGCCTATGGACGGGAGCCCAAGCTGCCTGGCAATTTGCTTGCGCTCGATCCCGGCCTCTTCGTCAGCCAGGCCAAACGGTTTACCCGGCAACGTGTTTTCACAGGTGTAAAGCCCCGCCTGCGCGGCCAAACCCGAGATGGTGGAGGTAGGGACGAAGCTGTGTACTAGCCTGTAGTTGCGAATAATCCATGGAGACATTACAACAACCGTGCCGAGAGCAAGGATCGCGATCGCTCCAACCATCCGTCGTCGCTCCGCCCTGCCTTTCGCGGCGAAGAGCAGATAGACCAGCAGCAGAACCGGAAACAGTAGCACTTCGCTCCTTACCATTACGGCTGTTCCCAGCAGCAATCCTGCCGCACCGTACCGCCACAGGCTGCCTTTCTTCACCGCGCCGTGTAGCGCCAGCATAAACAGCATCATGGTAAGTATGCAGGGAATTTCAATGCCCGCGCGTGTCTCGGCAACCACCACGCCAGGGTAAAAGAGAAACAGCAGCGCCGCAACGAGCGCAATCCTGCTGTCCCCAGTGATATTTCGGGTAAGCCGCAGCAGCATCAGCGCCGCGCCAAAGGCCAGGAGCACGCACCCTACACGGGCTGTCCGCATGCTGTAGCCGCCGCCCAGTTTGGAGATGCCTGCGAGAAACAACGGATAACCGGGATCGCGGAGCATCGTCTCACTCATTCTCGCGTCAGCACGGTACCCGTTTCCCTGATCCAGATTCTGGGCAATTTGGTCATAGAGGTCGCCTAACTCCAAATTGTAACTTGTCCCTATACGGCCGGTCAGATTAGGCAATCCCACGAGCACAAGCGCGGCGTTCGCTAGCAGAGCGGCGAAAAGGATTACAAATATGGATTTCCGGATGGAGGCCACGGGGGCGGGCACGGGGGCAGACCCGGGTGGCCGAGTGTTCTCCACCTGAATCGCTGCCGACCTCTGGGTTTCGAGCATCATGCCTTTGCTCCATTACTCAGCATTGGATTTTTGAAGAGAAACGACGCTGTTCCGACGTTGGCTAGGACGCCGAACGAACAAGTAAGCATCAAGGAAACCGGCACATCACCCACGACCACCCCCTAAGGGCTTATCCCTGTAGGTCAGGGCATTATTCAGTGTGAAGTTGGCTCGTTATCGCTATCACTACTGCAACAGTTCGGTCCTCTTCGATAAATTCGATTTGCTGCCAGCTCGAAGAGCCTCTTGGACAGCTACCTCGCGTTCGGAGCTAGATGTAGTGGCATGCAACAGAACGGGGTAGTGAAGAGCAAGAAGACAGGGCCACTATTAAACGCAATCAGCGCAGAACCCGCGCCGTCAAACAGATGAATGACAATTGCACGACACTTAGCAGCGCATCCTAGAACGCCGGCACAAAGCTGGCACGGAGCCACTCTTCCAAAACGACCAAGCTAAAGAGAACCTTGTGGTGATCGCTGGCGCCTGAGCGGTGCTGCTCGAGGAGCCCGCGAACAGCGGCGGGCCGCAGATAATCGAATAGGTGTGACTGCCGATCGAGCAACATCTCTTCCATTTTCCGCGATTGCGCGGCGCGAAACCATTCGTCGACGACATTCGTAGCGAAACCGCGCTTTTTGCGTCGGAGAATCGCGGCGGGCAGGAAGGCTTTGCAAACTTCACGATGCAGCCATTTCCCTCCACCATTGCGCACCTTGAAACCTGCCGGAAGTCTTTCCGCGTATTCGACGACTTCCTTATCCAGATAGGGCACGCGCACTTCGAGGCTGTGGGCCATCGAGAGCTTATCACCGTACATCAGCAGCTCATCCGGCAGGGTTGAGCGCAACTCGATGAACTGAAGGCCTCCCAGTTCGTCGGTTTCGGTCATCAGATCTGAGAATTCCTCCCATGATCTCAAAATTTCGTCCCCAGCCGCGGGGGGCAAAACGTCCGGTTTGAAAAGACCATCGATCTGATCCCCGGGCAAGAGCGAAAGGACCTGTTGATATCGTGGCAATCGACCTAGCGTATCCAGCGAGCGTACACCTCGCTTCAAGGTTTCATTCCTCGGCAGCGCCTTGACCAAGGAAGAGATCGGTCTTCGCACCCAGTCGGGCAAGCCTCCCCATATCGGGCCGTAGCGAGTTCCTAAATGGCGGCGATACCCACCGAATAGCTCATCGGGACCTTGACCGATGAGCGCGACCTTGACATCTTGCCGTGCCCTTTCGCAAACGAAAAACATTGGCAACACCGAAGACGTTGCCACTGGTTCTTCCATGAACTCGACCACACGCGGAAGCGACTCCTCGAAGGTACGCCGGTCGAGCAGAACCTCCGTGTGTTTCGAGCCGAAGACGGCAGCGGTTTGCCTCGCGTCCGCCAGTTCGTCGTCCGCGAAAACGTTGCCGTAGCCAACCGTGAAGCTGCGCCAGGAATTCCCGTAAAGATTCATCAATGCCAGCAGCAGCGCGGAATCCACACCACCGCTTAGCAATATTCCCAGCGGCACATCGCTCAGCAGGTGACGCTTGAGGGCGCGCTTGTAAATTTCAAGTAGTTCTTCCCGGGCCTGGCCTTCAGATTTCACGGGAGAGAATGGCTCCGGACGGAAACGGTACCAGCGGCGCAACTCGTACCCGCCGTCTTCGAAAATTAGCATGGTGCCCGCCGCCAGCTTCCGGATGCCCCTGAAAACCGTATACGGCGCCGGAGTGAACCGGTATCGGAGGAAGAGATTCAGAGCTGTGGGATCAGGCTCGGGACTTTCTTTCGTAGTAGCTAAGATCGATCGAATCTCCGAACCGAACCAAACGTTACCGTCGTCTATCTTGTAATAGATTGGTTTGATACCGAAAGGATCCCGTGCGATCACCAGCCGACGCTTTCGTTCATCCCAGATCGCTAGGCCAAACATCCCGTTCAGGCGGTTGAGGACCTCATCGCCCCACTGTTTATAGCCGAGGACGATAACTTCCGTGTCGCAGCGGGTGCGGAAGACATGGCCAAAACCCTCGAGTTCGCGACGCAGTTCAGGGAAGTTGTAGATTTCTCCGTTAAAAACCACGCGAATCGTTTCGTCTTGATCTGACATGGGCTGGTGGCCGCCTTCGATATCAATAATCGAGAGTCGGCGGAACCCCAGTCCCAGCGGTCCGCTGACGTAATAGCCTTCATCGTCTGGGCCGCGATGGACCATGCTGCGTGCCATCTTCTCTACGTCGCGGCGCAAGACCGGAGCTTGCCGTTCGTAGTTAAATTGTCCGCAAATACCACACATAGTGAGCCTCAGGCCTTTGCAATGAAGAATCTACGGCGGTTGATACGGGCGAGGTCAAGGCAAATCCTCTGCTTATAATTCGAGCAAATTTTCGGGTTTACGCTTTCTTACTGCGCGAGAGTTCTCGCATCGTCCTTTGCTCAACCCCAACGCTAACAGGGTTGAGGTTGAAGTGGCTTCGGTCCCTCCCTTGAGGGCCGAAATCGTTTCTCCTGACTCTGTTTCCGTAGGTCTTGCCTAGGCATTTACGAGCCTCCGGGGGTACGAAGCGGTAGAACCTTCTCCCGTCTCACTGGTCGCTCAGTAGCTTGCCAGCCAGTCAGTTTCTCCGAATAATCTCTCTGCCACAAAGACGGCGCGCAAAAGATTTTGCAGATAGCTGGTTCATCAGATGCTCAAGCGTCAAACTGGCATTTTCTGCGTCCAGCCCAAATCGCTGAAAAGAGAATCCGATTGAATCCACACGCGCTTCGCTCGTACCGAAAGAAAGAACAAGACCCAGGTCTATCATGTATTTGAAGACGGAAACCGGAACTCCATTGTCGTGGAAAGGAAAGGCGAAGTACCTGCAGGGCAGACCCAGTGCCCGAATAAATTGCACGCTTCTAGCGATTTGGTCCTTTTGATTTTCGACTGGCAGTTCGTTGAAGTACGGGTGGGTCCCGCTGTGAGCTCCAAACTCAAATCCGTCGCGAGCGAGTTCCAGGACTTGGCCGGTTGTCAGGTAGGGTTTAGCGCTACTCAGATACTCATCGAAGTCCACCTCGAAAAACCTCGCGACATCATCAAGAATGTGGTCGTCAGCAAACCGCAGCGCTTTCAGTTTTGCACATAGGCTCTCACCGGGACGAACACTCAGTGCGCTGGGAATCTGGCCAGGCCGTCGTTGTGACCGTTCGATCAGCAAGCTGACCTTGTGGCGCCACATGAGTTGCTTATTATCAATCGTTGAAGAGTTCAAGAAAAAGAGGGCTGGGATGCCTTTCTCACGAAGGATCGGTGCGATTATCTCGTATACCTCTCGCATCCCATCGTCGAACGACAAAACGAAAGCACGCGCCGGTCGCTTGTCACGATGCTGGGCAATTCCCTCCAAGTCCGACAGTTGTAAGGCCCGATATCTCCGGCATAGAAAGTCGAGATCCGATTTGAACTTGGTCACGCTGGGGACGGCATAAAGGTGCCGAACATGCAATGGAGCAATATCACTCACGATGTGCGCACAGGGGAACAGTACGCCTGCCGGCGGATAATAGAGTTCTGGCATCAATTTGCTGGCGACGTTGATGAGCGTGCGCTCCAATGGCATCTGTCGGAACCTAGTCAGTGATGGCCGTGCGCCGCGCTCCGCCGGGTCAGGTAGTTCCTGTACCGGAAGACGCTACTGAGCGACCGCTTCGGTTCAAAAGAAGAGAAAGACTACGAAACAGTTGAGACTGTGCCCAGCGGTGCATCGGGACGTTATCCCAACCGAGCAACAATTGACGCGATCGGAAGGAGCCGTTCTGTCTTTGCCAGACAGTGAGAATCTCATTGACTACGCCGTCGACCCGTCTGTCGAGTTTTTCGAAACGGCCCCTGAGCAGGACGCCGAGATTGATGCACTCTGCGTAGTCATACAATTCCCGGCGGTAAATGATAAGTCGTGGCGGAACCGAAAAAGGCTTAGGCGAACCGGCTTCATCGAACAGATGGTCAACGTAATAGTTAATTCCACGCTCGATTGCCCTCGTGCACTCACGGTCCCCGGTCAGCGCTTCGATCTTGGCGAGGCCTTTCAATACAAAGCAGGTGTGAAAGTGATCAGTGAAGTGTCTCTTTCCATCATTTGCGTAAAACCAAGACCCGTCGGGATTCTGAGATTCGAGCACATAGTAGAGGTTTCTGTCGGCCACCTTTCGGTAGCGGTCATCTGAGAAATCCTCCGCCGCCTGCGTCAGCATAAATGCCCGGTATGCGCTTGCATTGACGACACTTCCCGATTTATCGAGGACTGGATCGTAGGCACAGGTCGAAGCCCTGTTTGAGGTCGCGAAATCCTTGTAATCGCGCAAGCCGTGCTCGGCGATGGACCGCATAATTTGCCTCCAGCGATCGTTGTTATCGATCCGGTAAACTTCCCTGAAGGCCTCGTACACATAAGGGACAGTAGTGATGAGGGGCGTTCCCGCCCAGATGGTGCCGCGAACAGTTCCCCAGTTGAATGGGTAACCCCAGCAATAATGCTCGTAGTCGTGGCAGCGAGTTTCCTCAAGCACTTGCAAAAAGTGGAGCGCGCGACGATAGTACTTCTCGTCATTCAAGTGCGTCGCCAGATAGGCGAAACCCATGGCGTAATGCGCATCGGCGATAGGGAATCTTTGACGTTTCCAGAAAAGCCTTCGAGCCGAAGGTATAAACGCTTCACAGAAGATAATCGGAGCGACGGCGGCGGTTCCCAAAAGCGGCTGGCGATAATACAGTCCCTTGATATTCCGGCACAAATCACTCGCGTAGAAAGTCTGGAAATCGTAGGACGTCTCTCCGTAGCTGTCGAGCCACGATATGAATGGGTGCAGCGCCGGCAAGATCCCTCCGGATGGGAAAATGCCCCTCTCGGGTTTCGAATGCGCTTCGATTTTAGCCTGTAGAGTCGAGGTCATTTGGAGTCCTTCAGTTCTAGTTGACGAAACTTGCATCCTGACTTTGTGTTACTTTCCCGGACTAACTCGAGCGGCATGGGGTTCGGGGGGTAAAAGCTCAAAATTGTTTACCTTCTTTAGCCTAAACAGAGAAGATAGGATTGTTTTCAGTTTCAGCATTTGCTCACGACGGTGGAATTTCATAAGTTCGGGCGAAACGGGCCGCTCGGGCCGGCTCACGGACGCTGTCAAGTACCCAGCAAATAGCGCGATGCCCGCAATGAGATAAGGCCGCTGAGTCAAACGATAGATGCAGCGAAACATCTGCCACAGAGGGTGCCCGCCGAGAATGTAATCCTTCTTGCCGTACTCAAAATTTGAGGCAACAACGCTCCGCTCGGCTGTTCCCAACGCTCGGTAGTGCAGAAAGAATTTTTCTCGATACGAACGCGTGTTCCAGCCAACCATACGCGCGGTCTTGACGGCCATCCAGTCGATACCGCCGACCTTGCTGGGCAGGTATCCGCCAATCTCCTCGAAGCATTGGCGTCGAAAGACTTGGCAGCCTCCGGCCACGTGTGTTTGTCCTTCGAAACTGTCGATAGCGGAATTGTAGCCGTTCAGTTCCCTGAATACCGTGCCGGCAACACCCAGTCGGCTATCTTGCGTGAATTTGGACAGTAGAAACTCGAAATAATCCGGATCAAATGAGACATCAGCATCCAAGTTGCCGATAATTTCATACTCGAGTTCCTTAACACGCTCAAGTCCGGCCTTGAACGCCTCGACCTTGCCGGCGAAATGGCGCTCTTTTCGGATAGGACGATTAACCAACTCGATCCAGTTGTAATATGCCAAATATTTTCCGACGATTTCAGGTGTCGCGTCCGTGGAACCGTCGTTCACGATGACCCACTTCAGGGGGAGAACCGTCTGGTTCACAACTGAGTCGATCGTCTTTTCAATGAAGCGAGCTTCGTTGCGGCTTGGAGTTATGAGGACGTACCGCAATGATGCGTTGACCATTTGAGGTTCCTGGATTTCCACCTTGTTGAGTGCCGAGCACCTTCTCACTGCGCCGGCCGTAAGCATATCTCAGACGCGCCCAACCATTGAATGATCGGTTCGATCCACGCCGATGACGTTCTGCTCATCGAAGCCGGCGCTCGCAGGGTCTACGAACAGCCTATGCGCCAATTCCAGGGTCAGCAGTCTATGGATTTCGTCCGTATAGTTTCGGTCCCCACGCAAATGGCCGTTTACAATTCGCTCAACTCCGGATCGATTGATATACGGTCGCGACAGCGAACGCTCGTCCAGAAGCATCTGACGAATGTAGTCGCGCAGGTGGTCTCTGTACCAAACGCGGAAATGGAATGGCTTGTGACGCCCAAGCCAGATACGCTCCAGATGCAGGGGCGCGAACACGTGATCGATGCGCGCCATCCACTGCGGCATACCCATGTCATAGGCGTATTCAGCTTTAAAGAAGAACTCGAGGTACCAGTGGGTGAAAATGCTATTCAACCCGCCGCTGCCTCGATCCGTTCCTATCTTTGACAGAGCTGGGTTTCCATCGCGGATGAGCTGAGCCCTTGCTTTCCCATTTACTGCGAGGACATCCGGACCGGGAGCCCGGTACACAGTCTTGAGGAAATCATTATCGAGATACGGCGCGCGGATACCTACCTGCGTCTGTTCCAGGCCGAGCACTCCATAGTGATGCCAGGGTGATTGCCGAAATGCCACGAACGACACTGGATGGACACTGCGACTCGCGTCGTAAGTTTCTATCCCGGCGGAAATCTGCTCGCGAAGGGGTTCAAAAAGCCCCGGAGCCGGCTTCTCTGCCTTAAACATGATCGCCTGCATCAGGATCTCACTGCCATAGGTTCCCACCATGCGGATGGGAGCGATCTCTCGAACTTTCTCTTGTATGTAAAGATCGGGCGATCGGCTTAGATCGACGCATCCGTCGGTCAAGAAAATTGAACGCTCCGCGTAATGCGCAAAGCGCGACAGAAAATCCGTGCCTATGGTTATAACGTGGTGTGGCTGCCCGCAAAGTTTGGCAACCCGTCGCGCGAGTTTGAGATCCTCGTGGTCGCGATACATGCTCCCAAACGTGTAGCAGGGCAGCGAGTTTGGCTCCGCCTTGTGCCACGCCAAGATAATGCGCGTGTCCAAGCCACCCGTGACGGACATTCCAACGCGTTCTCGCCCTTCGAAATAGCGTGGTAGACTGCGTACAAAAGTGCTTCGAAGTCGGTTGTAGTACTCTTCCGGGCCTAGCGCTTCCTGTTGCTCCCACTCTTTCGGTTCGAAGTAGAACTTCTGTGCGTCGAGCACGCCATTTCTGAAGACCCATGCCGAGCCCGGAGGCAGGAGGTAGATGTCGCGAAAGATTGTTCGATTTTCGAGCACACATCCGCAGGCGACGAACTCCCCCAAACCGCGCGGATCCATGCTGCGCAGTTCTGGACGGACCTTCAGAATTGCTTTTGCTTCCGCGGCAAAATAGAAAGCGTCTTTTGCCTGGTGATAGTACAGACGCTGCAATCCATAGCGATCGTTGAACAGGGTAGCGGTAAGTCCGTGACGGTCCGCAACCAAGCCATGAAAGCGTCCATTCAAACCCTTTGGAAAGTTCGCTTCTTCTTCGTAACGATGAACCAGATATGACGACGGCTCATCCGAGAACGTATGTCCACTTTGCCGAAGCGTCTTCTTCAAATCAGGCTCGGGAAATTCCTCCCCTGAGAAGAAAAGTGTAATCTCACCATCTTCGTTGCGAACCGGCATGTCATCGGAAAAGCTACCGCGCCGAGCAACCCAGCTTATGTAGATGCCGAGGTCTGGATCACTCCATGTGCCGCAGCTGTAGAACGCCTCATGGCGCAGACACTTCACCATTGCAAGCAACTGCTGCTCTGCAACCGCTCTGGGAAGTTTCGTGACGAGACCTACGATTCCGGGCAAGGGATCTCCTAAAACGACTCGGCCTTCAAGTGAAATCTGCGCTGGTACCAGCGGCTGCGCAGTTCGCGCAGTTTCGCGGCGACTGATTCCGGCATTTGCTCAGCTAAGCGTCGATGCAGGCCTAGACGAAAGGCGACAGCGCCCCATGGAGTGAGAGGAACGTAATAGCGGGGCAAGTCGACTCTCTGAAACCCATTCCGCTCCTTGAAATCACTTAAGCTGCTGCGCGACTTGTTCCCGTACGCAAAATTCGCATATACCAATCGGGTGATGCCGCGATCGGCACAGGAGCGCACAGCCTGCACGACCAGAGCATTCGTCGGTGCTTTGTCCCGATAGCTGATAAGCGAGAGGATGTGCATCAGTCCCGCCTGCGTTCCAGCGTCGTTCACGGTCACCTTTATGAAACCAATTAACTTGTCGCCGTCGAAGGCACCGACGAAAACGCTGCTATCGAGAAAGGTTGCGCTCATGGAGCGCACCGCCTCTAAGCTCTTGCCGTAGTGCGGAAAGCGTCGATCCTGCCGGACGGGGACTTCGTTGTAGATCTCCCAAATTCCACGGACGAGCGCATCGTCAAAGGGAACTTCCCGGATCACAATCCCCTTTTTCTCCGCTTGTTTTGCCTTGTTGCGAGCCTTGAAGCCAATCTGTTTTGACCACCATTGATCAAACGTAGAGATCGTCAAGACCGCAAAGTTGTCCCATTCGAAAGGATATCTGTATCGCGGAGAGGTTTCCGGCAGTTCTTGCATAAATGTGAAGATATCCGCTCGCGTGTTCGAAGTACGCAATGCAGCGATCGCCGATTCCGGGTCCGCCAAGAACTTGTAACCCTCACCGTCAACGTGCGCAACCCGGCAGAGCCGGCCCTGCACGATGACTTCCCTGCTTTCGAGATGAAGTTTGTTTTTTTTCATGTCCATCTGTTGTCGACCCACTGAGATTATCGGAATCGACTTAAGAAAGTGTTCGCTTAATGAATGTTTCGTTTCTGACTAGAAGCGTCTCTAAAAAAGCCGCCTCCATTAGCCCTTCCTACGACTTGAGATGCACTTTGCGGCCGAACACGGGTCGGCAGAGCAATTGGAACAAATTGGCGGAGAGGGAAGGGATTCGAACCCTCGGATGGTTTTAGCCATCACAGCCAATAAGCCGGCCGCTGCCTTAGCCAACGGCGACCTCTCCGTAGTATTGAACAAGTTCAGTTCACTCGCGGCGCAGGGGCTGAAAAACCATTCCCTTATCTCAAACCTACTAAGAGGAGTTGGGCCCAAAATAGCTTACGCTGTCCGGTTCGCCGCGGCGAGAGACGTTACGTCGGCCTCGGCATTCTTGCGGGTGAACCGGGAAGCGAAGCTAACGACCTCCTCAACCACCCTCGCCTGTTGCTCCGCGGTCAACTGAGGGAACATCGGCAGCGAGACGATTTCCGCGGCTGCCTTCTCGGCGACCGGAAAGTCTCCTTGATGGTAGTTCATCGCAGCATAAGCCTTCTGTAGATGCAGCGGAATCGGGTAGTGAATGCCAGTACCAATGCCAGCTTTCTTCAGGTGGCTGATCATGCCATCTCGGTCTTCAGAGCGGATCACAAACAGGTGATAGACCGCTTTGGACCACGAGGGTTTGAACGGAGGAGCGACAACCTCGTCGGCTGCCGCGAACAGTCGATCGTATTCGGCGGCGCGTTCACGGCGCTGGGCGTTCCACTTTGCCAGATGATTGAGTTTCGCGTGCAGCAAGCCGGCCTGAAGTGCGTCCAACCTGCCGTTGTAGCCTTCAATATCGTGATAGTACTTCTTAGCCTGGCCGTGATCGCGAAGCATGCTGATCTCTTTCGCGAGGTCTGCATCGTTGGTGGTCACCGCGCCTGCTTCGCCGCAGGCTCCCAAGTTCTTGCCGGGATAGAAACTGAATGCTGCTGCTCGGC
>Ga0207048_10106_pt1 | contig 26107 bp, 22 predicted proteins | sample Alteio_BWMinCont_65_FD_153301 | JGI IMG/M metagenome (GOLD analysis project Ga0207048, IMG submission 153301) | Enriched cells from forest soil in Barre Woods Harvard Forest LTER site, Petersham, Massachusetts, United States -... | ecosystem: Environmental > Terrestrial > Soil > Temperate forest >...
AGCCGGTGACGTGCCGGAAAATTTGAAAAACAAGCGCATCGTCGCGCTGGACATGGGCGCACTTATTGCCGGAACACAATTCCGGGGACAATTCGAAGATCGGCTCAAAGCGGTGATTAAAGAAGTCGAGGAATCCACCGGCGATGTGATTCTGTTCATTGATGAGTTGCACACGCTTGTCGGTGCGGGAGCGGTTGGCGGCAGTATGGATGCAGCAAATATTCTCAAGCCCGCACTTGCCCGAGGGGATTTACATTGTATTGGAGCGACAACTCTTGATGAATACCGTAAATACATCGAAAAAGATGCTGCGCTCGAACGCCGATTCCAGCCGGTTCGTATTGATGAACCGACGGTGGAAGATACGATAAGCATCCTTCGCGGGTTGAAAGAACGTTACGAAGTTCATCACGGCGTGCGCATTACCGATGCAGCGATTGTTGCCGCGGCGCAGTTAAGCGCACGGTACATTAACGACCGATTCCTTCCCGACAAGGCAATTGACCTTATTGATGAATCGGCGAGCAAACTCCGCTTGGAAATCGGCAGCATGCCCGAAGAATTGGACGCGCTCGAACGTCGCATCCGGCAGTTGGAAATCGAACGGGAAGCGTTGAAACGAGAATTAAGTCAGAATTTGCAGAATTAATAAGTTTAATATTATATTTAATATGCCGACAATAATAACAATTAAAAATAACGGAAGCCTCCGCGTGGAAGCCGATGATATAGAGATGTACGATCAGGAGGGAAACAAATATGACCTTGCCGGAAGGACACTTCTCAAATTTTGCCGATGCGGACACAGCGCAGATATGCCGTTTTGTGATAGTACGCATAAAACGATAAATTTTACGTCTACATGCGCGGCACATGTGTTACCACCGCCAGCGCCTAAGGCATGAGCCAGCGAACGAGAAAAATTTCTTTTTGTATGTTCCTGAAAAAATTGTATAAATTTTATTTTCTTCAATCAAGAACAGAAGTTGCTATCTCTATTGCGCTGCTCTGCATTCTGTCCACTTCAGATATCTCCGCGCACCGTGTGCGGCATAGTGCACCTGCCAATGTTGTGGCAATACAACAAAAAAAATCCGAACTCGCTCATTTGCGAGGACAAATAGAAGTGTATCAGAAACAACTTGACAGACTGAACAAAACCGAACATTCGTCGGCGCGGGCGCTGGAGGCATATACAACGCAGGCGCATTTGCTCAGGAATCTTCTCGGGGAACTGAACGATGAAGAACGGCAGATATCCGATGATATTAATGCAACACAACAGGAAATTTCATCATCGCAGCAAACCCTACAGGAATTGAAAGCACAATATGTGCGCACGGTCGTCGCGCTCTACAAACGAGGTGTCGAGAGCGACGCGGAAGCGCTGTTCAGTTCGCATAATCTCAATGAAGTTGTGGAGCGCTCAGAGTATTTACGCCGTTTTACGGTATATAGACAGCGCCTTGCGGAAAATATCCAAGGGGCAGTCGCGGACATGAAGGAGCAGCAATCGCAACTCATGCAACAGCGCGATGAAAAGGCATCTATTGCAGATGAGAAGCAGCGCGAAGAACAGCGCCTTACCGAACGAGCAACTGAACGATATAAACTTATTGATAAAATCCGGTCCGATAAGACCGCACTGAAAGAAACATTGACAAAGGCGAAACAATCGTCGCGAGCGATCGAATCGCTTATTAACAGTCTCGTTGCTCGAGAGATAGAACGAAAGAGAAATTCCCAGCATGCAAGCCGTGTTACGCCGAAAGTACAACATCACACAAACAACTATGATTTTGAAGATATCGCGCGCGAATCCGCAGAAGAAGAAAATGAGTCCACTGTGCCTGATAAAACCGGATTCGGATCATTGCGTGGTGCATTGCATTGGCCCTGCGCCAGCCACCGTATCGTTGAACATTTCGGAGAACGTATTAACCCTGCGCTCGGCACGGTAACAGTCAATCCCGGGGTGGACATCAAATCGCCAAAACATTCGGATGTGTATGCCGTTGCCGATGGAAAAGTTTCATTGATCTATTGGCTGCCTTCGTATGGTACTATCGTCATCATCGATCATCGGAATGGGTACCGCACTGTCTATGCAAATCTTGCAGAATCGTTTATAAAAGAAGGGCAGCATATTCACGCCCAGCAGGCTATCGGTCGTTCGGATGCATCCGCGATGTCTGGAGAAGTAGTACATTTTGAAATATGGAAAGACCGCGATAAACAGAACCCCGAATCGTGGCTGGCAAATCGCTAAAAAACATTACCGTGATGATTTGTGTAAAATATTTTTGTTGTTCTTTGCATTGATGGATACAACCGCGTGACAATTTCGCTTTCCATTCAATCCGTTTCAAAATCATTTTCCGGGAAATTGGCTCTCCATCCTGTTTCGTTTGATGTGCACGAGCATGAAGCGATTGGGATCGCGGGAAGAAACGGTTCGGGGAAATCAACATTAGTAAAAATAATCAGCGGTTTGCTTTCGGCGGACAGTGGCGAAGTAACCCTCAATATAAACGGCGACATCATTGAGCATGACAATTATATCCGGTATATCGGGTTCGCCGCGCCGTATGTGAATATTTACGATGAATTTACGCCGCGTGAGTTGCTGCGAATCACCGCAAAGCTTCGCAATTTCGAATGGAGTGAAGATAAAACTCGGCACCTGATGAAAGGTTTGGGTCTACAAGAACATCTTGGAGAAATCACGCATGGTTATTCTTCAGGAATGATGCAGCGGATGCGGCTTGCAACGGCACTCCAACATAATCCTCCTCTTTTGATTTTGGATGAACCAACGACAAATCTTGACGATGACGGCATTGCGATTGTAAGACAAATTATTACAGAACAGCAGAAGCATGGCATAATTATTCTTGCATCAAATAACGCCATGGAGTTGGGATGGTGCGGGAAAATCATAAATGTTGAGATGGGTAATAGAAGTGAATTTAAGAACGAATAGAAAGCGGTAATATAATTGAATGGATAAAATTGTCGAGTGCGTCCCTAATTTCAGCGAGGGGCGGAATATTGAAACGATAAATGCAATAGCGGAGGCTGTGCGTTCCGTTCAGCATGCGCATTTATTAAACGTAGAACCTGATAAAGATTATAATCGTGTTGTTGTAACGTTTGTCGGTGATCCGCAGATAATCGTAGAGGCGGCATTTCAGGCGACGAAAATCGCTGCGGAAAGAATAGACATGCGGGCTCATACGGGGGGGCATCCACGTATGGGAGCGACGGACGTGTGTCCGTTCATACCGGTAAGAGGTGTCACGATGGATGATTGCATACAATTAGCCAACATATACGGCAAGCGGGTTGCGGAAGAATTGCATGTCCCCGTCTATCTCTACGGTGGTGCCGCGCGAGCACCAGAGCGGAAACTGCTTTCAGATATTCGCAAAGGTGAATACGAGGGATTGGAGGAAAAATTGCGTGACCCTCGCTGGAAACCTGATTATGGCGAACCGATATTCAATGCAAAATCGGGGGCGACCGTAACAGGCGCGCGCACGTTTCTCATAGCATACAATGTCAATCTTTCCACAAACGATGTTGCTGTCGCCAATGAGATCGCACAACGTATACGCGAAAGCGGCAGAATAAAAAAAGATGCGAATGGCACAACAATCAAAGACGAGAATGGCAAGGCTGTTCGCATTCCCGGCGCGCTCAAGGTGACGCAAGCAATGGGGGTACTGATGGAAAGGAACAATATCGCACAAGTTTCAATCAACATTCTTGATTTCAACGTTACGTCGATCCATGTTGTATTTGAGGAAGTCAAACGTGAAGCGCAAGCACTGGGCACGGAAGCGACGGGCAGCGAGATAGTCGGGTTGGTACCGCTTGAAGCGATTTTGCAGGCTGGGAAATTTTATACGAGGAAATCTAGCAAAACGACAACGGACGAGAAGGAGTTGGTTGTAACCGCTATCCATGCGTTAGGACTCAGCCAATTGGAATCATTCGTACCTGAAAAGAAAATCATTGAGTATCAAATATAACAACATGCTGACAGATCAATCAATAAAAGAATTTTGTGAAGAAGTTGCATCCTCCTCCCCCGCACCGGGCGGCGGAAGCGTCGCCGCCCTTTCCGGAGCGCTCGGCGCGGCGCTTGCAGGGATGGTGTGCAATCTTACAATTGGAAAGAAAAGATATGCCGATGTGGAAACCGAAATGACGGACATACGCGAACAGGCTGACGGTCTTCGGCAAAAGTGCATCCGATTGATAGATGCCGACGCAGAGGCATTCAATGGCGTAATCAAGGCAATGGGGCTGCCGAAAGACACGGATGAACAAAAAACTGTGCGTGGGCAGGCAATGCAATCTGCCACGAAAGATGCAGCACGCACTCCGATGGAAGTCATTAGGCTTGCACTCCTAGGAATACAACTAGCTGGTGCAGTTGCGGTGCGCGGAAATCAAAACTCCGTCAGCGACGCCGGGGTAAGCGCATTGATGCTCCGTGCTGCAGGTGATGCAGCAGCCTTGAACGTGCGCATTAATCTTGCCAGCCTCGGAGATGAAGAATTTATTTTGCGCACACGCGAAGAAATGGACACGCTGCTTTTCCAAATTCACGATCAGGAACTCCGTATCCTTGAAATCGTAGAAAACAAAATCAAATAAATTGTATTCGCATAATGTTACGAATTGCAGTCTGTTTGATGTGCTTTTTCATTCTCATTTCATTTTCACAAAGCCGGGTGTTTGCGCGCGCACACGTTACCGTATCGCATGCTGTGAATAAGAAAAAAGGAAAATATAAACGACGAAGACGTCCCGTTGGTCCGCGGTTATATAGCGGGGTACCATTGAAAATATATTCAAAGAAAACGGTGGTAATTTCACCCGGGGTACAATACACAGAAGAAATTGTTTCGCGAAATCGCTGGCGGGTAGGGATTATTCATGCGGATTTGACCGCGGACTCCCTGCATATCGAACTGTGTAAATCGAAAGAATCCGCAAGCGGTATGGAGCGCGTCGAAGAACTGGCTCGTCGGATAGACTCTACAACAGGTGAATCGGTTATTGCTGCCGTGAACGCCAATTATTGGCGTGCAGGAACAAAGGACGTTCTCGGAGGAGCGGTGCATGACGGAGAAATCATTGGATTCGATAATGTGAAACAATGGTCGCGATTTCTTGTCTTCCGAGACGGAACATTTGGCGTTGAGCCCGAATCTCTTTCTATTTCCGTTATTCCCAAAAATATCCCGCCCTTCATCGTTTCAAAAGTTAATCTTCGGCTTTCAGATTCGACGATTACATTGTACAATCACTATTATGGCGCAAGCGTTCCCTTGCCGGACACGGTGACGAAACCAGTAACGATAGATTCACTCTATAATATCGCATCCATTATCCAACATGCGCATAATCCGAACGCTCAATCGGAAAACAAGGACACGGCGAGAATACATTATGCGCAGGATACGACGGAATTGTTTTACGAAACTGACGAGGACCTTATCCCGCTACCCGATAGCTTAGTGCAAAAGCCACGTTCAGAACAATACACGTTGAAATGTGCATTCATTTATATTGATTCGCCTTTCGTTAATTCAACGCTTCGGTGCAGAATTACCGGAACAAGTATTCACGCGATGCCGATCCCCTTGCGGGGAGGCGTATTCACATTCCCCCGTGCGGACAGTGTTTCATTCCGTGCATTGCGTATTGGAGATACAATAAGCATTGAGTGTATAACAACACCTTTAACTTCGCAGCCGGTGAAAGAAATGCTTATGGCAGGACCACGATTAGTCCGTAGCGGCAAGGTAAGTGTAGAAACGGACCAAGAAAATTTTCATAAAAAGTCGTTCATCAATGGCAGCCACGCGCGTACGGCAATAGGCATTTCAGAAGATCAACATGAGGTGGTTTTAGTAACCGTTGACCGCCCGATGGGAACACGGAAATTGGGCAGACCCGGAATAGGGTTGCGTGATTTAGCGCGCATACTTGTAAATGAGAGCGTGTTCGACGCTATGAATTTCGACGGAGGATCCTCTACAACGCTTGTTATCAATAAAGAAACTGTTTTTCCCGATACAGGTGTGGAGTTCAGCAGGCATGTTGCATCATCACTATGCATTGTGCGCTCCAAAAAAAAGAAAAAAGACCCATAGAATAGAGCTATAATCGTTTGTACATCCAATTTTTAACACTTGACAATGTTATAACATATATAGTATATTTGTTCAAACATGAGGGTAAAAACAGCTAAAATTTTCATTATTATTGTCGGGATAATATTTATTGCCGATGATATTGATGTAGATATAACGCTTTCGCGCGTTTTGAATACTGTGTTTCACACAACATTCAATGCTATCCAGCGCGACTACGTTGAAAACGGCACCAATCGAAAAGATGTTGGTGCGAGCACCCGCACAATCGCCAGTACAAATGTTATCGCCGTTGATGAGGACAGCCCGACAACACTTGAAACGTATTTCCCTTCAGTAAAAAATGACACTCCTGCGCCTGAAGCAAAAGTTGTTGCTACCTCTCCCGGTGTCGTCGAAGTTAGTTATCTCACCTTGCATACCCTTCTAATATAGCCGTCCGAAGGGACTAATCTCTCAGCTAGTTGCTCAGATAATTGCAAAAGATTATCATGCAACGTCCATTTTATTGCTGCGTTGGGCAGCAATTCGACTTCTTTCTAAGTATTGAATAGTATGTCATCACTGCGTAAGCAGTGCGTGTACGCATTTTATGAAATAGGAGCCTACAGTATTGTTCCAAAACAGATGGGACAACTGTGAATTTTTTATTAATATGACATTATAGATGACTATAAAACACTTATTTATAGGACTTTGCATCGTTCTTGGATGCGCGGCAGTTCTTTTTATCCAATCGTGTTCAAAAGATCCGACACCCGAAGTGCAGAAAGGGAATGACGCTCCTGCTTCAATTGACGTCAATGGACATACAGTTGCGTTCGCACCAAATGCGCCGCAATTACAACAATTTACAATTGATACTGTGAAGGAAACGACTATGCGGCTTACGCTCTCAGCCCCGGTACATAATCTCGTCAGCATTGTGAAATCAGAATCAGGCAACAACAAATTATATTTATTCGAAACGCAGGATATTACGGACACGTACACGAATTACCTGACAGCCGAGGCGAATTTAGAACATTCTTCGCTGGCATTGAAGCGGGTCAAAGATTTGTACGCGCACGACATTGCTGCATCGAGGGATTTGCAAGACGCGGAGCAGGATTACACGGCGCAACAATCGGCTGTCGCGGACAATACAGCGCGTCTGCGCGCCGCCGGGATTGATCCGAAGGCGCTACAAGGGACACTAAGCGGAACGATTTGGGTGATCGCTGATATTTCCGAAGGCGAAGTAACCAGCATCTCGCCGGGAATGAATGCAAATGTACACTACGTTTCCTATCCGGGCGAAAATTTTTTGGGGCATGTTTCCCAGATTGGTGACGTGATTGATCCGAACACGCGCAAAGTGAAAGTCCGCATCGCGCTCGCAAATGCGAATAACAAGCTTCACGCGGCGATGTTCGGCACGGTTCAGTTCACTGAAAGTCCTCGCAAAGCTGTTACTATTCCGGTTACTGCGGTCGTACGCGAAGGCGACGGCACGCTTACCGCATGGGCGACCACCGACGGCTGCCATTTCGAACAGAGAATCGTTACAATCGGTGTACAAGATAGTAATCGGTATCAAATCATCTCCGGACTAAAGCCCGGTGAGATAGTAGTTTCAATGGGCGGCGTCTTCCTCAGCAACATGCTGTCGGCGCCCCCGGAAGATTAAGAGAGAGACGATTATGTTAAAATCACTGATCGCATTTTGCCTGAGTCGCCGCGCAATCATCGTCTTCGGCGTTATCGCCTTGGCAGGCGCCGGTTTCTATGCTTATACGAAGCTCAACATCGAGGCGTATCCGAACCCAACACCGGTTATTCTTGAAATCACCGCGCAAGCGCCGGGTCTTTCCGCCGAGGAGATTGAGCGATATTACACGACGCCGATTGAAATCGGTCTATATACAACACCGGGAATTGACGTTATCCGTTCCACGTCGTTTTATGGTTTGGCATTCGTCCGCGTTGTGTTTAAATATGGCGTTGATTTTCATTTTGCGTATAGCCAGGCAGCTATTGCACTCCAACAAAACGTCAGTCTTCCCGGTGGCGTAACAGCAACGATACAACAGAACAGTACTACCGGCGAAGTCCTTAGGTACGAAGTGAAGGGACCGAAAGATTTTGGGATTACAAACCTTCGCACGGTCAATACATGGATTGTCACACGCAGGTTTCTCTCTATTCCGGGGATAGTGCAGGTGAACCCATGGGGTGGACCAACCAAACAATTCGATGTCGAAGCAGATCCGCAAAAACTCGAGGCATTTAACATAACGGTACCGCAAATCATCACAGCGCTGAACAACGCGAACGTCAATGTCGGGGGGCGAGAAATTCGTGTAGGACAGCAGTCCATCAATATCCGTGGTATCGGGTTGATTGACGACGGTGGCAACGACGATTTGACAAAAGGATATAAGGTGGATGATATTGAGAATGTCGTTCTCACACAAACGAACGGCGTACCGGTCCTCTTAAAAGATGTTGCGAATGTATCCGTCGGCTATATACCACGTTTGGGAATATGGGGGCATGATAGTGAGAGTGACGGCGTGGCAGGAATCGTGGTGATGAGCCGAGTTGACAAGGCAAATGAATTGTTGCCGAAAGTCAGGGAGGAAATCAACAAGATGAATGTCGATGGCAGTCTGCCGACAGGCGTCAAAATTGTTCCGTTCTATGATCGCGGATGGTTGATTTCTGTAACGACAAACACCGTTATTCATAATCTCATTTTCGGAGTGCTTCTCGTCTTTTTCATTCAATGGATATTTCTCGGTAATCTTCGGACTGCCACAATCGTCGGATTGAACATCCCGTTTGCAATGTTTTTCGCAGTCATTCTTTTGGTAATTCAAGGAGAAAGTGCAAATCTTCTTTCCATCGGAGCCATCGATTTCGGTATAATTGTGGATTCGGCGGTTGTGCTCGTTGAAAATATTTTCAGAAATTTTCAACGGGATGCCGGAGAGCAGCAAGGAATGCTTCAACATCTTGCAGGGGGTTTTTGGGGACAGGATCCGACACGATCACAGTATCAAACGCCGCAGGCACACGGTTGGACTGACCGTATGAGAATGATCCTAATAAGTGCCATGCAGGTAGACAAGTCAGTTTTTTTCTCAGGGCTTATCACTGTGGCGGCGTTCGTGCCTCTTTTCACGATGCAAGGCGTTGAAGGTGCCATATTCGGTCCGATGGCACGGACGTATGCCTATGCGCTTGCAGGTGCCTTTATCTCGACGTTTACGGTCTCACCTGTGCTGGCGTCATTTCTTCTACCTGAACGGGTGAAGGAAGCCGAAACATTCTTCGTTCGCATGATGCACCGCGTGTATAATCCAGCGTTGCATTTCATGCTTGACCACCGCGTTTTGGCAGTCGGGCTTGCAACTGCTTTCACAGTGAGCGTGTTGATATTCATTGCACCACGACTTGGAAGCGAATTCCTTCCGGCACTGGAGGAAGGCAATTTTTGGATTCGTGCCTCCATGCCCACGACACTTTCGTTACAAGATGGGGAAGCGGCGACTCAGAAGATGCGCTCGATTCTGATGAAATATCCCGAAATCATAACTGTAACCTCCCAGCACGGAAGACCAGACGATGGCAGTGATGCCGCCCCTTTCTCCAATGTCGAGCTTTTTGTACCGCTCAAACCGCCCGACGACTGGCCCACTGGAATGACAAAAGAAAGATTAACCAATGCCATAGACTCTGAATTTCAACAAGAATTACCGGGTGTCAACTTTACGTTCTCCCAATATATTCAGGATAATGTTGAAGAAGGAATGTCAGGAGTCAAGAGTCCAAATTCCATAAAGGTTATTGGACCAAATCTGGACACACTTACATTTCTTGCGGAGCACATCAGGGACTTGGTCGGGCAGGTGCGCGGCGTCGCTGATTTAGGCATATTTCCCGTTCTTGGTCAGCCGAACTTGAATATCAAGATCGATCGGGAGAAAGCCGCCAGGTATAGTTTGAATACAGGCGATATCAATACAGTTATACAAGCGGCAACGGGAGGGACGGATGCAACGACAGTTTTTGAGGGGATACGTCAGTTCGGAGTCGCTGTGCGGTATCCCCCTGAATACCGTGAAAGCATTGAAGAAATTCGCAATATTAAAGTTGCCTACCAAACGAGCAGTGGAGCGGACGCGTACATTCCGCTCAGCGAACTGGCTGAAATCACTGTAAATAATGGCGGGTCATGGATTTATCATGAACGCGGGGAGCGGTTTATTCCTATTAAATTCAGCGTGCGTGGGCGTGATTTGGGCGGCACGGTTGCCGAGGCTCAGCAACTCCTTGCAAAAGATGTACATATACCCAACGGCTACCGTATTGAGTGGGCAGGGGAATTCAGCGAATTACAGGCAGCTAAGCAAAGACTGGAGGTTATCGTGCCAATAAGCATCCTGCTAATTTTGGGGTTACTTTATGCGTCGTTCAATAATGTCCGCGACAGTCTGTTGGCACTTGCGGGTATCCCCTACGCCATTATAGGGGGCATTCTTGCACTCTATATTACCGGACAAAATTTTAGCATCTCTGCCGCCGTCGGTTTTGTCTCGCTTTTCGGAGTCTCAGTAATGGACGGGATTCTGATGATTAACTATTTCAATATCGAGCGACACCGGGGGTATGGGGTGGAAGACGCAATGTACCGTGCTGCCATTACACGTATGCGTCCTCTTTTTATGACGTCGCTTTCTGCATGCATAGGACTCTTGCCTGCGGCAATATCAACCGGCATTGGCAGTCAGGTGCAACGTCCGCTCGCGACGGTGATTGTAGGAGGCATGCTCGTCAGTCCTATCATGCTCCTTCTCGCCGTTCCCGCGCTCAGATTGATGTTCTTGGGCAAAGATACACATAATCCCGCACTTGCTGTTTCATCTGATGATATTGACATGACAGACAAGAAGGAGGACCTTAAATGAAAACGAATATCGTCATTGAAGATGCTAAATTATTTGTACAGATCGCGGCATTGGTTTTGATTGCATCGCCCCTTTGCGCACAAACGTTTCAAACAAAATCTGAGCAAACGGCGAAGACTGATTCAGTTTCACGCGCCAATGTTTTGGATTCACTTGTGCATTGGCGTTCGACTGATTCGATTCCGAATTCTCGGTACATCAGCTTCAATGAATTCCTTGCAACGGTGGCGGCGGATAATCTCGATTACGCAGTGCAGAAATATAATATCTCCATCGCCCAAGCGCAGGTTATCGTCGCGCAATTGTATCCTGATCCGTCGCTCTCAGTTGGGTTCACGACGGATGTCACGCCGGTTCCCGCCGATCAGAAATTCGGCAATGTCTGGAGCGTCGGTGCGTCGGAAACAATTCTTTTGGGCGGGAAGATTGGGGACAGGCAGGATGTCGCCGAGAAAAACATGACCGCAGCGCAGGCGCAAACCGAGGATTTCTTTCGGAATTTGCGCGCGACGGCGGCGCAGGCGTATATCGCCGCGCTTGTCGCCGATTCCGATTATAAAGAGAATGAGCGCTCATACGTGAATCTTGCGGGGCTAGCACATATCAACGAGGAGCGCGTGAGCGCGGGTGATTTAGGAAAAACGGATCTGATCCAATCGCGCGTGGACGCAATCCAAGCGCGCGGTGCAGTATTGCAGGCGGATGCGACGCGTCGCCAGGCGTTTATCCAGCTTAGTCATTTGATGTCCCGCCGCAGTGTAGATACGGTGTACCGTCCAATGGGCAGCCTTACGATCCTTTTGGTTTCTCCGCATATATTTATCCTCGATTCGCTGATTGCGCGTGCGAAAGCGACGCGTCCGGACGTCATCGCGGCGCGCCGAGCAGTTGAATCGGCACGGTTTGGCGTGGACCTTGCCCACGCGGAACGGTGGCCCGATTTAACGGTGGGAGCAGGGTACACGTATTCAGGAGCATCAAACAATACTGTTTCACCATTCCCCGGGGAACAGGCGGCGGATGTCAGCCTCTCCATTCCGTTGCCAATCTCAGACTTAGTAAATCATGGGTCGATAGACGTTGCGCAATTCACGTACGAGCAAGCGCAAAAATCGCTGGAGGTTGCCGAGTTGAGCGCGGAAAACGACGTCCGCCAAGGATATTCGCAATATCTTTTATCAAAAGAACAGTTTGAGCAATTCTCCGGTGATATGATTGCTGATGCAGAGAAAGTACGGGCGGCGCGACTCTATAGTTACAAGGCGGGAAGCGCATCACTTTTGGATGTGCTGACAGCGGAGAACACGCTCGCGAGCGTGTATCTTGCTTACTACGGTACACTCTCCGGCTATGCAAATGCACTCGTCACATTGGAGCAAGCGGCAGGCATGTGGGACGTGGAGTTCTGAGGGAAGCTCTGGGAAATTGGATTAACAGGATTATCTCGTAAGAGATATTACTATATAGTAAGTTGAATATTATTTGGGAGATCAATCAAATGCGGAAAGTTTTCACAGGACTAACGGTATTGGCGTTTGCAACAGTCATATTTGTAGGCTGCGCGGCGTTTAATCCATATTATGTCCATACTGTCAATGATGTGCGCGATGCGGAATGTATTGTCACGCAGTATTCCGGTGGAAAAGAAATCGGGAAATGGTATTTAAATCGCAAGCCGATTTACGACTCCAGAGATACGTGGATTTCATTCGGGAACTTCGATACGGTGATAACACTCGGCGGCGATCTTCGCATGTACAAATTAAATAAATGAACCGGTGCTTCCGCACAACTCGAAGACTCAATTGAAATAAAATCTCGCAGTGAGCGCCGCATTTGTGCTCCATGCGCTTTGCGTTGAGTCCACAGTCGGCACGGGAGCTTCATTGATGACGGGCGCGCCATAGGCGATGTGATTGAATTGAAACTCGGCTCCGAGACTAAAATGATTTGAGAAATAGTATTCCATTCCGAAAGAGGCTCCAGCGTAAAACGCCGCCCAATTCTGATTGAAATTGGTATAAACCGTTGATTGGGGTGTGTATGTAACTTCGCTTTCACTTGAATAAATTCCCAGCCGCCCGCCGAAATAACACAGCAAATTTTTGTCAAGATCAACCGTGTAGAACAATCCCATTCCTGTTCGCACCAATTGGCGTGCGTCATGCTCAGCGACAGCGCTCGGCAATGTTTCATCGGCATTATAAAAGTACAAACCAAGATTTGCCTCGATGCGAATGTGCGGACCGATTTGCACCGGAGCAATCAAATCCACAAAAGCAGGCGCCTGAAATTTATCCTGCAAATCGCCGGGAATTTGCCCGGGGTAGAGCGTTACGCCGATTCCGAACGTAATTTTTTCAGAGTCCGGCGGCGCCTGTGCATGTATGTGCGTTGCAGTAAATGCAATTAAAGAGCTTAACAAAACACATACCTGCAAATTTCTATATTGCTGCGATAAAAGAATTTTCATTTAAAAGGAGATGTTTCCAATTGAGATGTGAAATGGGTACAGCAAATAATACTGGGGGTGGCGGGTCTGCCAAATTTCCCATGTTGGCGAAGGGAATTTAAAGAAATTCAACGTGCGCTTGATCCAGTTCCACGTCGGAGAGCCATCCGGAAGAAGTTCAATAAGATTGTAATCGAGGGAAAATGTCACGAGTCTGCTTCGATCTGGATATCCTAGATTACGGGCGGAATATCCGACATCTAAATCAAGCCACTTGGGCCATATTGAACTATAATTATCCGAGAGCAAATGCGGCACATTCACGCATATCCAAAAATTCCAGGCGCTATAATCGTCAATCGGAGTTTTTGAACCAGCTTTTGGCAAATCGCCGAACCACGTTGAAGGATAATAATTGAACTTTGGAACAAAATTTTGCAAGAATGGTGAGTAGTGCGAAGCGAGATAATAGACCGCGCCGGTAATGTTGCTGTACATTTCATAGGGCGATAGTGCATAATCCGCTCCATATCCGTCCAGTACCTCAACGTATACTTGGTATGCCAACCCCATCAAGGCTCCATATATAGGAGATAGACTTGTACTGACGCCGCTTGCAAGAAGCGCTTCCTCTGAGACATAGGAAATAAAATATGCAGCAATCATGTGCCCGCCGTAATTTGCGCTCAATGATTCGTCAAAATTATCTCGTATCCGAAACGACGACTTGGCTGTCCAAATAGTGTTCTCTTGATACACATGCAGTGCGACCAGTGTGGCAAGATATGTTCCGCAGACATATAAAGTAGTTAAGGGTTTTATGTCGGAGGTGCGAAGCGGGGGAGAGCCATCAAGTAAATACCGCCGCTCCCCAGCAAATGTAAATTCCGAAGCAGGAACAATGTTGCTTGAATCCTTTTTTGGAATTGAGGCTGCTGCATCGTTTTGCATTGGAATGCTTTCCGCCTCAAACATATTATCTGCAGACACCGACGAGAAAAGCGATAGTGATGGGCTGGTATTGACATTAACAGGGTGCGTATTCGCAAAAATAGCGGCACGTTCCAACGCTGGCAGGTTTTGTCCGAATGACAACATAGGCGCTATTGCAATCAACGCAATAGCCAAAGTGCGAATAGGAAAACAAATATAACGCACCGCGAACGAAATATTATGAACTTGTTTCAGGGTATTCTTCTATAATTTTAGTAATGCATGAATTATCGAAACTGGATTTAACAGGTTTGAATAATTCTATTGCGAAAAATAATCGTCGCATTGAGATGCGCTTGACCGAATTGGCGCTACAGTTTATTCTTTTTCGCATGGCTTTTCAGGGCTAACCTTCCTTGGCGTTTTACGCTCATCCCGCGTTCATCAATGGAACAAAAATAATTCAAACACGACTATGAAGCAACGCAATCCGATAAATTGTAAGTAAAATATTGTTGAACGAAAGGTTCATAGACCAATAGATTTTGTTTGAAACGGAATGCCCCTTATTTTTATCGTTAATTATTTTGGATCAGATGAACTTTTCCGAAAAACGGAGCGCAGATTTCGGAAAACATTTCGACGCGATGACAATAAAAAGATGTAGATTGATTCTTTCCTATGCAACATTGCTTGCTTCGTTTATTAGTGCAGATTTCGTGAGTTGCAAATTCCCAGTTTCTCCCCCGCCGATTGCGGAGCAGCCAAGCGGACAAGTACTCGGATATGTAACAGAGTGCATGACGAAATGCGGGTATGATTTTCAGAATATTGACGAGATTGCGGACGACGATCAGTCGCTCGCAACGGCACAATTAGCATGGATTGACGGTCGCAATCAATATGAACAAGCACGATTTGCGGTAGAAGAGTTCGATCCTCCAGGGCATTATTTTGTGGCGGCGTGGTTCAGCGATCACCCGCAATCGGGGTTTCATTATATCGAACCTTTGCTTTGGTCGTCTACTCCGCCGTGGGGCATTATTCACAATATGGTGTATACGCTATGGAATGGATACGTACCCAGTATTCCGAATGTTTGTCAGGGTGACGGATTTTCCGATGGTGGGATATTCCGGGGAATGCTATATACGCTCGCCGATATTGATTCTCTGAAATTTTCAGGATTGGATAGTTCGTACTCACGCAACTCCGTGAATGACGTTTATAGCAATTTTACTGGAATCAAAACCGTTTATGAATTTTATAGAGATACCGTTCTGAAATACTCTTCTGGAACAGACAGCCTCTTTAATACGCGAATGGATGCAGCGTGGAACAACATGGCGACAACGCCAAGCGACTTTTATACGTTAGCCGCTTATCGTAAAGCGTGGTATGGTACAACGTATTTATATCCGTTGGATTCAGCCGTCGTGCAAGTGGCACGCGTCATAGCGCATGCAGATTCACTGAATCGAATGCCATATTAAATACTGAACTTCGTTTACAATCCTACCTAATTGGTGCGTGGAATTTTCCGTTTGAAATGGTAAGAACATCATTAGGAGGGGAGTTATACGAATATGGTATAAGGGTTCCGGAAAATGACCCACTGATTGTGTCTGATGCGATAGTGTAATTGATAACTTGTGAACTACCTATAGTGGAAATAAATTGTTCGTTGTTCGATAAAAATGAAATAATAACATTTGCATCCGATGTATCGTGATGATCCGGGTCAATCGGTTTGTTTTGCCATGGATAATTCCCATTTACAGCTGGAACATTCATGTTTACAATAATGTACCCGCTATCCTGACCTAACGACACCAAACCATTAAAAAGTATGGATACATATTTTTTGTCGTCTGATAAGTCTGCCCGTACTTCTCCGGGATAATTGAATGCAATCGTATCTTGTGTAAAGATACATCCTGCGCCAATGCCGTCGAGAACGAAGCCATTATTGAGCAAAATCGAATCAGAGGGAGCTTTCGTCGTTGTTGAGTCATTTGGTGGGATGATAGGATCAACCGAACTTTGACGACACGAAAATACAGTCGTCAAAACGACGCATGCGCATATCCCTATTACCGCTTTTATCATTGTTTGTTTTCTTATGTAACGTTGCGTTGGCAGTGGGAATTAAAATGATACTCCCATCGAATAATCAAAACCAATTTTGCCTGCAGCCGTCCAGCCGTTTCCGGTTCGATACAACAAGCCCGTACCTTCCGCGCCAACTGAAAATGAAAAACGCGAATTCAATTGATACTGCATTCCAAGGATTGCCTTGCCAATTGGACCTGAAAGCGTTCCACCGGCGATGAACTGTCCGAATGGTTGTAACCCGCCAAGCATCAAAACGGGATTTAATGCGTATCTATATGTCGCGCCTATCCAAAAAAGCGACGGTTGCAAGCCAAACGTACCATCTGCATTTTGCACGTACATCGGGAACATTTCTTGTCCGAGCTCCATGCCAAACGAAGCTTTGTCAGAGACATGATACATTCCACCGATACTAAAATTGTTTACTGGAAGGTTCCAATCGCTTTTCCATGTGCGCATTGGATATAATTGTAAGCCGGTTATTCCGCTTGCCGTAACCAAAAATTTCCTTTCGGTTTCATTATTATCAATCATCGGGATAGGCATGCGATCTTCGGAATATATTTCGCCGTTTTGGCTTATGACATATTGCGTGCTTGGAACCTGTAATACAACGGAATTGATTTGAGGTATTGATACCTGCTCGTCAATCCCAGTGCATCCGCTGTTTTGTGCTGGGACAATATTGTTCGGAACTTCATTATTGTGAGCTTCCACGACGATATTGCTTGGAATAACAATGCTGTTTTTACCAGCATCATTTTTTGCTATTTCTTGATTACCAAATTCCCGTCCTGTAATAACATTTTCAGTCATAGTTCTCGCTGCGGTAGTCCTATTAACGTGTGGTTTTGTCGTTGTCAATGTATTTACTCCCGGTGCAACTGCATTTACAGGCGTTTGTTGTGTCTGTACAGTTGTGACATTCGTTTGTGGTATGTTGGAGTTAGTTTTACCATTATACATATTGAACATAATAACCCCGGTAATCAACGAGCCAGCCGCCGCTGAAAGCAACGGCGCGACCAGCCATTTCAAACCGCTAAAGAATGTTCCAGGTGACGCAACTACAGGTATAGTTTCATCGGCTGTTTCTGCCGTTCCGAAACCGGCTTTGACAAAAAGACTTTGCGAGAGCGATGCGGATGGCACGGCCGTTTGCGCATCGCGGAGCGCAGCGGTTCTCATACGAAGAGCATCGTGGAATTCTTCCTGCAAGGCGCTATTGCTGGCCATTGCGGAAAGCAGCACCGTGCTTTCGACGCCGGTTGTCTCGCCGTCCAAAAACACATAAATCAACTCACTGGGAGTAAAATTTATAGATTCATTCATTGTCATCCTCACTTAATAAACCAAAATAAAATTATATGCCTTTATCGCTTTTGCTCTTCCAAATACGGCGTCAGAATTTCCCTCAGTTTCTTTTTTGCACGCACCACGCGGTTCCGTACAGTTGTGAGCGGTACATTCGTCACGTCGGCAATCTCTTTGTACGATAAACCATTGTATTCCTGAAGAACGAATGCTTCGCGGTGTTCTTCCGGTAAAAGCGCGAGCGCCATTTCAATCAGTCTGCCTAACTCCGCCATTTCGACTGTTTTATCTTCCATTGGAATCTCCAAGTCCTCTATTACTTCGCTGTGCGCAGATTTGTCGTCACGCTTTGCGTTCAAGCAGAGGTTGCGGGCTATACGAAGCAAATATGCGGGAACATTTGAGACGTTTGTCGCTTTTTCGCCGCTATGCAAAAAGCGGATAAACGTTTCCTGAAACACGTCGTCTGCTGCATCGCTATCTGCCAATATGTATCGGCAATATCTGTATACACGCGACGAATGACGCGTGTAAAGCTCGGTAAATGCGCTTTCTTTTGATTTAGGGTCGCCGGAAAGGAGCGCAAAAAGTTCCGTGTCGCCGTATGCTTTCATTACAAACAAAATTACGAAAATCGTTCGGGAATTGCGATATTTTGCCTTACATCTAATAAACGACTCACAATCGATCTCTAATGTTCCACTAAAAATTACACTTCTATTATCTTGTATATCCCACATTCTATCCTCTCCGTATTGCCAAGCCTTCACATACAAGCTGAATCTTGCACGGTATTTTTATCGCTCTTTGCAATTCATCATAAATTGTTATCCAATACATATATCACTCTTTTAAATATAAAGGGCTGCCAGACATGAATCCAACAGCCCTTCTCCCGTATGCCCCATTATTTAAAGGGTTATCTCATCACTGCAATTGTTTTGCTCGTAACCCCGGTTGAGGTTTGCACACTGTAGAAATATGTTCCGTTCTGTAAATTCAAGCTGTTGAATGGAACGCTATACGATCCCGCTTGCATGGCTTCGCCGTTTATCAACGTTGCAATTTTTACGCCGTTAGTAGAGTATACTGCCAAGGTAACATTATCAGCCGCTGACAATAAAAAATTAAATGTTGTTGTTTGACTGAACGGATTCGGATAACTGTTAGCTGATATTACATTATTAGACACGCCCACTTGTCCAATATGTCCGTTGCCAACAGGATTAATTGATCCGGATGTGTCAATCGTTGTATCGCCAGTTGGAGGCAGCGTATCCTTGCCTCCACAATTAGGTGGAAGGATCGAATCATTTCTGCCATGCCACGGCGGGAGGGAATCATTTCCCACAATCAGGCTGTCGCTAAGTCTGAATTGATTTAACAACGAATCAATCTGTGCGATCTGTTCTGAATCAAGCACAATACCACGCCATGGCAGGAGTGTATCAGTGCCTAGCTGCAGACTATCATTGAGACGGAACATATTAAACAACGAATCAAGCTGGGCAATCTGGGCTGAATCCAATAATCCTCCTCGATCACCATGACCGCGATCAGGTGGTGGGGGTTGAATCGTGTCATTAACATTATTGCTATCATCTGTATCATTGCCCCTATTACCCCATCCGTTTTTGAGGGAATCCAATTTCCCAATCAAAGCTGAATCAAGACCGCAATGATGCCCCCCGGTATGAGGCTGAATCGTATCATTCGCGTCGCTCGTATCACCTCTGTGATCTCCAGTGAGGGAATCGTGTTGACCTAACCGTGCAGAGTCAAAATTACCACCGGGAGGCGGAGGAGGTGTTGAATCGTTATCGCCGTCATGATGCCTGCCTCTTCCGTCGGGATTGTCGAATAAAATAGAAGACATAACATTATCGTTCCATGATGACGTTTGCGATAGTGCCGTATTAAAAGCATTCCCATGTTGCGCCGATGTTGCTGGCATGATTGCAAATGAATGTGTTGCGAAGGCAACGAAGATCAGCAGACATAAATTCCGCATGACTAGGGGGAGTACCCGTTTCCCATTTAGTGTAAACATTATTTATTTTGTTCCCTATAAATATATTGTTGATAGAAACTTTTATTTTCACGAGAGGCTGTACACGTCTTCCGCGAAAGAACCCTAAGGCGTTTGAATCTGAATTATGTTATCCAATCGCTTTATATTTTCAAATTTTTTGCGCTTTAAACAATGACACAAGCCTCCATATTTTGTTTCACGTTTTTTTCTCTGCGCACTTTTTTTGAAACCGTGGTTTACAATCGGCTTCACTCGTTCATAAAAATGACACAGGTATGATAAATTTGTTTCATCGATATTTGCCTCGGTTTGCCGTATTATCCTGCGTTCCGTAAATTTGTCCAATTATTTTGATTTTTCGACATTTTCAATACTCTCATTAAGCCTGTAACGCTCCATATTCTTGCTTCAACCGCGTGGGGAGGACTTGAACTTTATGTTTGCACATTACTTACCGAACTTGCACATGTAGGATGGGAACCTCTCGTTTTTTGCGTGCCCGACAGTAAAGTTGATATATTTCTTCGTGAACATTCAATCGAAACTATTCCGTCATCAGCGAGCGGCTATTTTAATTTCACGGATGTTAGGGAAGCAAAAAAAATAATCCGCCGCCGCAATGTTTCGGTTATTCACTCACATACGCGCTTCGATGTTTGGACGGCATCACTTGCCGCGCGAGGTATCTCGGATGTTAAATTTTTTCACAGCGTGTATATGAACGTTGCTCCGAAAAAGGACGTGCTCCACCGATGGATATATAGAAGGGCAAACGGCATTTTTTCATCCTCGGAAATTATCAATAAAGAAATACGCGAGCGCTATCCAGTCGATTCCGCGCGGGTGCATTTATTACGCTATGGCATCGCATTGGAAAAATTTGTTTCGGATGAAACTGTCCGGCGGAGGACGCGCACTTCGCTTGGTATTCAGGAGAATGAGATTGTTGTCGGTATGATGGGGCGGATTGACACGCAGAAAGGCGTTCGGGAGTTCGTAGAATCATATATGCGTCTGCCCGAAAATAAACGTGGGCAGATTAAATATCTCATTATCGGCGAACCGACAATACTACGGACAGAAAAAGACGGGACAATTGTTTATGAACCGGAAAGCAAGGCGTGTGATGAATATATCCGCTCATACATTACAAAAAACAATATTGGAAATAATATCTTGAGCCTCGGTTATCAGAATGATATTGTTCCGATCCTGAACGCGATGGATATTTTCGCGCTTCCTAGTTATGCGGAGATGTACTCCCTCTCAGTGATAGACGCGATGGCGATGGGGTTGCCTGTCATCGGGACGAAAGCGGGCGGAACCGAGGAGCAACTTGAAGGCGGAAAACGAGGAATTCTCATTGAACCGAAAAAGCCAGGTGCAATAGCGCAGGCGGTAGCATTTTATGCGGACAGTCCGAAGATTCGCGCCGCACATGGCGAAGAAGCTCGTGCATTTGTCCGCGAAAATCATTCGATGGAAAAAACAGTCGCGCGGTTGATTGATTTTTATAACGGCAAGATATAGAGTTCCAAATCCGTACTTTTGCGATTCTAATTCGCATCAGTTCGCGCGAGAGAATATTTTAACATGAATCCGATTCCAAATTCAAAACCGCATATCCCGAAACACGCAATGGAGAACATCGCGCAGGCGTTGCTCTCCGGCAAGTTGAGCGGCGACGGTCAATGGTGCAAAAAAGTGGAACGACGCATGCGCGAAGATTTTGCGCTGCCAAATGTCATGTTGACAAGCGCATGCACGCATGCGCTTGAACTCGCAGCAATTCTGTTAAACGCTTCCGCGGGGGATGAAGTCATCATGCCGAGTTTTACGTTTGTCTCCACTGCGAATGCGTTCATCCGGCGTGGCATGAAACCCGTGTTCGCAGATATTGACGAAAAGACGCTAAATATTTCGCCCGAAAGCGTTAAGAAAAAAATATCCCCGCGCACGCGGGCAATTGTGCCCGTCCATTATGCCGGTGTTGCCAGCGATATGGATGCATTACTTAACATTGCGAAGGCACACGATATTTTTGTCATCGAAGACGCAGCGCATGCAATCGGCGCAAAATATAAAGGCAAGCCGTTGGGAGCAATCGGGGATATTGGATGTTTTAGCTTTCATGATACGAAGAATATCTGCGCAGGCGAAGGCGGCGCGATCTGCATGAACGATGCGGCGCTTGTGTTACGCGCAGAGATACTTCGCGAGAAAGGAACCAATCGCTCGCAATTCATCCGTGGCGAAATTGACAAATACACCTGGGTTGACGTAGGTGGCAGTTATATTATGTCCGAAATTTTGGCTGCGTTTTTAGATGCCCAATTCGATGTCTTCGATTTCATACAGGGAAGACGAAAAGCAGCGCATGATTTTTATATGGATACCCTGCGGGAATGCGAAGAGAAAGAATTACTCCGTCTGCCCATCATACCGGATGAATGCGAAAGCAACTGGCACTTGTTTTACATTCTTCTGCCAACGGAAACCAAGCGGGATATGGTAATGAAACAACTGAAAGCCGCAGGCATCAGTGCTCCATTCCATTACGTGCCGCTTCATACTTCCCCGTTTGGCATAAAATATGGGAATAAGCCAGGAGACCTTCCTGTAACCGAAAACCTAAGCGCGCGGCTTTTGCGCCTGCCGCTTTTTCCTGATCTCTCACTTGTTGAGTGCGAGTTTATAGTAACAAAATTGAAAGAAGCATTAAAGTAGATGTTTTTCTATTTGTTTTTCTCGCGAAGATTCATTTGAACCGTCCTCAGTCTTTCGTAATTTTGAGTTCAATTCTCGGTATATACAATTCCTACTAAAATCTCTTAAAACTCGTGAAAGCAAAACTTGCGCTTGAAAACGGACTAATATTCACTGGTGAATCCTTCGGCTGGCAGGGCGGGGAAACAGGCGGGGAGGTCGTTTTTAACACAAGCATGACGGGGTATCAGGAGATTCTCACCGATCCCTCATATTGCGGTCAGATCGTCACAATGACATATCCGCACATCGGTAATTACGGGGTGAACACACAGGACGTGGAATCCGGAAAACCGGTCGCATCAGGACTCATCGTAAAGGAATATTCGAGTGTTTATAGCAATTGGCGCGCAGGACAGTCGCTGGACGAATATCTCTCAGCAAATAAAATTATCGGTTTATCGGGAATAGACACGCGCATGCTCGTGCGGGCACTGCGAACAGACGGTGCGATGCGCGGTATCATCTCTGCAGTTGATCTCGACGATGCGCGTTTAACGAAACGTGCGCGGGAGATCCCAAGTATGAGTGGACTCAATTTGGCAAAGGTCGTAACATGTGCAGAGCCATACGAATGGACATCAGGGGAAGAAAGCAATTATGTGTTGGGTCTGCATCATACAAATGGCTCAGCGAAACAGTTGCCTGTGAACGGCGCCCGTAAACACGTTGTCGTGATGGATTTTGGTATGAAGCGGAATATTCTGCGGCGGCTTCTTGCTTACGGATGCGCCTTGACGGTTGTTCCAGCTGATGAGAGTGCGGAAAAGATTCTCGCGCGAAATCCCGACGGCGTGTTCCTCAGCAACGGACCCGGTGACCCCGCCGCCGTAACGAACGCTATTAAAACCATAGAAAAACTTCTCGGCACCGTGCCGATTTTCGGCATTTGTCTCGGTCATCAGTTGCTTGCGCTTGCGCTCGGCGGAAAAACATACAAGTTAAAGTTTGGACATCATGGCGCGAACCATCCTGTGAAAAATTTATTAACCGGCTCTATTGAAATTACCTCGCAAAACCACGGCTTTGCTGTTGATTGGAGCTCGATGAACGACAAGGAAACTGAACTGACGCATATAAACTTGAACGACCAGACAGTCGAGGGATTTCGGCATCGCACACTGCCTGCGTTTTGCGTACAATACCACCCTGAAGGCGCGCCCGGTCCGCACGACAGCGACTACCTTTTCAGCGGGTTTATGAAGTTGATGAACGAACGCGTGGCAGCGTAAATTTCAAGGGAAATTTTTGTTTGAAGCGGAGTTGCGTTTCTCACCAATTCCGGGATTCTTGTTCCTCGAAACGCTCCACCTTTGTGATCCCGTCAACTTTTTTTATTCGTTCGATAAGATTGTTCAAATGTTCGACGTTACGAACGTAGACGACAATCGTGCCGTCGAAAATTTCATCCGCTGTTTCAATGGAGACGCTGCGAATATTGGTTTTTTCGTAGCTGGAGATGGCGTGCGTTACTTCGTGCAGAAGCGCAGGACGGTCGGCGCCAGAGACGCGGATACCTGCAATGAATGCATCCGCCTGATGCACCGTCCATCGGACGTCTATTAAGCGCGGCTCGCCGGCGTACAACAACGGCGCAATGTTATGACACGTGCGGCGGTGCACTTTTATCCCTTCGCCGACAGTTACAATACCGATAACGTCATCGCCGGGTACGGGATTGCAGCATTTTGCATACACATAGAGGATATTCCCTTCGCCGCCTTGAATGGTTACCCCTCCTTCGCGTGCGGAACGGACAAACGTTTGATACTGCTTGTCGAGGGGGACGATTTCTTCTTTTGTTTGGCTGAATAATTTTGTCCTGTCCTGTAATTGCGGCAGGACGGACTCGATATTGAATTGTTCAAGCGCAATTGTGTGATATAGTTCGCGTGGGTTGTCGAAACCGAACACATTCGCGATGCGCTGGAGATCATCTTCGTTGAAATGAAGACGCTCGCGCTTCATTTTTTTATCCCATATATCTTTGCCCTCTTCGATCAACTGCCGCCGTTGCTCGTTCAGCCATCGGTGAATCTGCGTTTTCGCTTTATGCGAGACCACAAATTTTTCCCAGTCGCGGTTGGGCATTTGGTGTTTTGAGGTAATGATATCCACCTGATCACCACTGGTCAATTGATAGTTAAGCGGCACGATTTTCCCGTTCACCTTCGCACCGATGCAATGGAATCCGACGTCGCTGTGAATCTCGAACGCAAAATCTACCGGCGTTGCATGCTTTGGAAGGGTGCGCAAATCACCTTTCGGGGTGAACACGTATATCTCGTCCTGATAGAGATTGAGTTTGAAACTTTCCAAAAATTCTCGTGGCGTTTCATCGGTCGGCTGTGAGAAAAGATCGCGCGCCCAATTTATCCAATCTTCCAGTTCTTTATCCACGGCGTTGACATTCTCTTTATATTTCCAATGCGCCGCAACGCCGCGCTCCGCTATTTCCTGCATGGCTTTTGTTCGTATTTGAACTTCTACAATCCTTCCCTCAGGTCCGATAACCGTAGTATGGATGGATTGATACCCGTTTTTCTTGGGCATGGAAATATAGTTTTTGAACCGTTCAGGGATTTGCTTGTAAATCCCTGATAATATGCCGTAGACGGTATAGCAATCATTCACATCGTTCGTATCCAAAATGACGCGAACTGCGAATAAATCATAAATTTCTTCAAGCGATTTATTGCGGGTGAGAATCTTATTGTATATCGACCATAGGTGTTTAGGTCTTCCGGAAATCTCAAATCTAAAATCGTGTGCATGCAATTCCTCAGCGAGAGGCGCGGTGAACTTGCTAATGTATTTTTCGCGTTCGTCGCGCTTCAAATTCAGCGCGTTTTTTATTTTATAATACTCTTCCGGCTCAAGAAATTTGAACGCAAGGTCTTCAAATTCCCATTTGATTCTTCCTAAGCCAAAGCGATGTGCGAACGGAGCGTATATATCGCGGGTTTCGCGGGCGATGCGGAGCCGCCGCTCTTCCGGAAGGTGCTGAAGCGTGCGCATATTATGTAATCGGTCGGCGAATTTAATGAGCATGACGCGGATGTCTGTCGTCATGGAAAGAAGCAGTTTGCGGTAATATTCCGCGACTTTTATCTCGCGCGATTTGGATATGCCTGAAATCTTGGTTGCGCCATCCACGATTTCTGCCACTTCGCTGCCGAATTCTTCGCGGATGTCCTCGATTGTAAAGTCGGTATCTTCAACCACGTCGTGTAGTAGCGCAGCGATGACGGAAACATCATCAAGCGGCATTTCCGTCGCGACAATCAAGGCAACATTCACCGGGTGCGTATAATACTTCTCCCCCGATTCCCGCTCATTATTCCTATGCGCCACGTAACAGAAATTGAATGCC
>Ga0207048_10107_pt1 | contig 26105 bp, 20 predicted proteins | sample Alteio_BWMinCont_65_FD_153301 | JGI IMG/M metagenome (GOLD analysis project Ga0207048, IMG submission 153301) | Enriched cells from forest soil in Barre Woods Harvard Forest LTER site, Petersham, Massachusetts, United States -... | ecosystem: Environmental > Terrestrial > Soil > Temperate forest >...
CGGTGACGCCAGGAATGACCTGGGCGTAGGCGTAGTTGCCGTCGGTTACAGCCGAGTTGAGATCGACGTTGCTGTAGACTTGCGTTCCCTCTGCCGAGACGTTGAAGACTCGCGAGCCGGGCGCTACTATCAGGGTCGGTTCGGTAAACAAGAGAGTCACATCATAGGTGCCATTGGTCAGGGGAATATTATAGACCACGCCTGAAGATGAGGTGGCCACCCGATCGGTCGAATAAAGCGTGCTGTCGGGGGAACCAATGAAGTCGGGAAGGTACCAGCCCTCCGTATTGCCGGTGGTGCTGAAGCCGCTATCGGCTACGTAAACTGTGCCGCCACTTCCCGTATAGTTTGTGGAGCTACCGCAATCGATTGCTTTTGTCACCGTGCCCGACGGCAGCACGCTGACCGTCACATGGCTTACATCCTGTAGGGCCGTGTCGGAGGCTGTTAAAGCCAGGACGTAGGTTCCAATCTGGGAGAAGGTGGCTGTGGAAGTGAGCGAGGAGGCATTGCTGAAGGTCACGCTGCCGGGACCGCTGACTTTGCTCCAGGTTTGCGTGAGCGTGCCGCTGGGCAAGCCATCATCGGTTACGGTTCCGGCCAGGGTAACCGAGTTGGTCGGCCAGGTGATGGTCTGGTAGTATCCGGCATTGGCGACCGGCGGCTGATTGGCCGAGGTCCCGGTGTAGGTGACAACCAAACCGGCCGAGCCGATGTTGCCGTTGTTATCGGCTACGCTGACGGTGATGACATTGTTGGAGCCGGCGACGAGGGGAACATTACTGATCGACCAACTGGTGGTTCCAGTTGCCGTGCCGCTGTAACCATAGTTCGAGGACCAGATGACCGCGCCGAGACCACCCGCATCCGAGGCGGTGCCGCTCAGGCTGATGGCTCCGGAGGTCGTATAAGTCGAGGAAGTTGTCGGGCTGGTAATTACGATGGCCGGTGCCGTGACGTCGCCGGTATGAGTCGCATAAACCGTCGGTGCGGGGAAAGTAACCGTGGTTCTGCCGCCATTAGAGAACAAACCCCAACTGGGAGCTTCTCCCAAGATCGTAATCGCATTGTAGCCTGCTGATAACGGAATATTGCTCATCGACCAGGTTGGGCCGGTGCCGGTGCCCGGGAAAGGATTGGTTAGGTAGTAGCCGGGAGGATAAGGCCAGACGAAGCCTCCGGCCGAGAAATTGGGGGTCGACGTAACCACCAGTTGGTGGGAATTGTTAAAGGCGACGGCGTCGCAGAAAGCTCCGGTAGGACATCCGAATCGGGTGCCGACAATGGCGCTCGTGAAGGTAGTACCCGTGGTGGTAAGCAAGGTGCTGCTGGTGACGGCTCCGTCGGTGAAAAGATAACCGCCGGCGACGAAATTACTGGTCCAGCCGATTCGCGTGAAGGTAGGTGATGTGCTGGCATTGCCCGCGAGACTCAGGGTCGTGCCTTGGGCCGAATTGGTTATCGGCAAATTCATGATGCCCTGCATGGGGTAGCCTTTTTTTTGCGCAAAGATCCAAGGCATCAGAAGCGGTGTTCCATAAGCCGAAGCCCATGTATTGGTGGAGTGACCTCCCGTGTCATAACGGGTGTAGGCGGTTGCCTGGCCGCGCTCGCGCAAAATCGCTATCGCGGAATCGTCTCCGGTAACACCAACCTGGGTATCGTCTGCCGCATGAAACGCCCACATGGGTATTGTGTGCGAAAGGTAAATGAGCGCACTATTGCCGGTGTCGGCCGAAACCGGCATGCCACAGGCAAAGAGGTTGGCGAAGGAGGTGCTGCTGATGTCGGTGAGAATACTCCATGTGCCGATACCTCCGTTGGAAAGACCGGTCAGGGCGATCCGGTTGGCGTCGATCGAGTATTGGGTTTCGAGGGTGTTGATGATAGCGGGTACCTTGATATTAGCCTCACTGGGGCCCCAGGCTCCATCGGGACTTTGGGGAAGAACCAAAAAACAGGGATAATTATCCACGTTATCGGGATTGGCCGTCGCCACCATGCCGAGAGCGCCATTTGCGTCGTTGCCGCCAGCTGTCAATTGTATGTTATTGCCTGGTGGAGTATCGCTATTAGTACCCTCTCCTCTCCCATGCAGGAACACAATGAGCGGATATTTGATGGTGGAGGTGTAGCCCTTGGGAATCCAATAACGATAGGGCATGCCTGTGTATGAGGTGGGGGAGGTTGTTTTTCCTACCGCATTGATCGCGCTGTCACCGTAGAGGAAGTTCGTGCCGTTAACTGGGGGATAACTGATGGCCGAAGCATTGACAGACGTGAGCAAGATGCTCACTCCGATTAAAATCGTACTGAATAAAAAAGAGCACTGGGACACTGATCTATTTTTCATAAGGAAGCTGACTTTTGTGTTTTTATAAAAATATCTATTTTACGATGTAATCACACTTAAGTTACCAAAAAAAAGTGGAATTACAATTATTTTTCAATTAGGTTCAATTTTTATTGGATGTTATATTCGTTCGAGTGGAATGAGCTTGAAATCAAGCGGCGAAGGGTCTTATTCAGCAGGAAAAAGCCGGAGACTTGGCAATTTTAGCGGCTGGCCATCAAACTTGTTTAGGCCGAATGATATTAAATGGTTAAATTTCCCGTTTTCGTCTCTCTTAATACGGTTTGCTGGAAGGCACAGATCGAAGCAAGAATACGCCCGCGTTCTTATCCCCGTTGCCGCGGCAATCGATGTATTGATAAGAAGGGTCGAGTTCTTTGGTGAGGGCATCGAGAGCATCGTTTGGAATGTCGTTATCCGGCCAGATGAGCACTCCGGTAATATTATTTGATTGTAGAAATTGCAATCGATTGGTCATGGCTCCCGAATAAAAATCATTATTGAGTTTTTCTCTATATTCGGCCACGTCGGAATAGTTGGCGACAGATTCGAAATAGGTCCAGGTCGAAAAGCTTCTATTTTCCGTGAATACGGTCAAGGCGGGAGATTCATAGTAATTAAAGGCGACCGATTTGCCGGTTAGAAATGTTGCATGCTTGAATTGGGTTAGGACTTGGAACATCTTTTTTTTCTGATCATCGACCATGAGGTAGTGGGTACCTTCCAGATGAAATTCGGCATCTGGCCAAATTCCCCAAGGAGCCCAGTTCCAGGCATTTCTTAGCCAGCCGCTCATGCTGACAACCGCGGAGAATAACAGGATAATCGTGATTATTCGAGGCATCAGTCCTGCTCGCTGGGCTATCACGGGAAATAAGGCGATAAGGCCAACTCCATAAGTATAGCCCCACATTTTTTCGACAGTATTATAACGGCCTTCCACTGTGATTAGCTCAATACCGATCAGCATGGCTGGCAAAATGATCATGATCCATCGAATACCGAAAGATAGGTCGCGTAGATAAAAGCAGCTGCCGATCCATAGGATTAAGATGGGCCACCATTGAATAACGAATTCCCAGAAAGGGGCGCGCCATTCGGGTTTTGTCCATATGATGGAGGGGGCTTCGGGCGATGAAGTGATTTCATAGAAAATAGGCCAGAGCAGGATCAGACCGATGAAAAGTGTCATCAGCATGGTGCCCAGATGAGCCGGTCGGCGATCATAGAATAAGGCCAGTCCCACAGTTCCTCCACAGAGGAGAAAAGTGATGGGGAAGGCCCAGGTCGTGGAGACGACTGCAAATAAGGGGATGAGGGCGACCATAACCCAGGGCCAGATTGTTTTCTTAAGATGAACAAGTTCGGCTATGACGAATACCGATAATAAGGTTAAAAAATGTCCGGAAGCGTTGGCATGATATTCATCGCGCCAGGTCCAAAATCCAGGAACCTGTAATTCAAGACGTTCATGGTAAGGATCAGATGAGAGTAATTTCCATATAGGATTATCGGGGCTGTTATTGGCAGGATCGAGGGCTCCACCGGAAAGATTGTCGGCCAGCCAAAGGCTGGGGTTATGCATGGTCAGCTGTAGATAAGCGGAACTTCCCGTTGCGGCGGATTCGATGAGAAACGGAACGGTAATCGTGATCCACGTTTTGCCGCCTGAGAGACGATAAGCCGCCGCGGCTCCGGCCATGCAGATAAATGCCGATAACAATGCATGAGAGATATTATAGGCAACGCCTATTTTTAGATCGAAGAGCCGCTTGACAAGGGAGGCGGCATAATGTTGGAAGGAATAATACCATTCATATCGAAAGGGGGGCAGCCAAGTATCTATTGGAGGAATGGTATCTCCCTGACAAAAATTATTGATTTTATTCAAGTCAGCAAGGCCGTCGGAAGTATAACTAATGTCCGGTTGCAGACAACGAATGCCAAAGGTAAAGGCAAAGGAAGCAAGAAATATTAGGGAAGGGAGGAGGAGTTTTTCCTTGGAAAATCCCGATGAAACCATGGCCCAAGCGATGAGACCAAGTAGCAGGGGCGAAATGATCAATAAGTTGGGAAGGGCGACAAGATGCTCAATGAAATTAATCAGGATGATGAAGGTGAGTGGCGGGATGAAAAAACCAAACCAGGGAGATTCTTGCGGAAAAAGACGGTGAAAAACAATGGCCCCGCCAATGATGAAAGTGGAGACCATCAGCCAAAGAAAAAAGGCTTGAAGTAAAAGCATGGGGTATGGCGTTGGTTATTTCGCTTGGGAATCGATGAAATTCCCTCTCATATAGGTCAAAAGCTAATGTGAATATATTTGGAGTGAGTTTTGCATGCGCAACCAAAACGGCAAGCTCCAAATTGGTGATCGAGGACCATCTTTTGAGAGCGAAGTTTAACCTTGTCTCAGCCCGAATGCATATGATAAAAGTGTCATACGAGTTGTCATTTTAATATTGCTCGATGCTTAACATTTCTATTGCCGCTCCGGCCTATAATGAGGGTGAAAATATTTCTCCCCTGGTGGAGCGCTGGGTGGAATATTTGCAGGCCAGGTTCAAGCCGGAAGATTTTGAAATTGTCATATGTAATGACGGAAGTAGTGACAATACATGGGTTCTTCTTTGTGAGCTTGCGAGGCGCTATCCATCCGTGAAGCCATGTAATCATGCGATGAATCAAGGTGCTGCCGCCGCGCTGACCACGGCTATTAAAAATACGACTAAAAGTTGGGTTCTTCTTCTCGATTCGGATGGTCAATATCCAATCGAGAATCTTGAACTGTTTCGGCAAGCGCTCGAGCGCGTACTACTCCCGGCCTATATCGGATTTCGTCCTCATAAAGCGGATTCCGCTTTCGCAAGATTTGGTTCATGGGCCAGTGGATGGTGCTGCAATTTATTTCATGGAACGAAATACCGCGACTTTAACTGTGCCCTTAAACTCGTCGATGGATCACTGCTTCGAGATCTTTGTCTCGAGGCGAAGGGTCTTAATTATTCGACCGAAATCAGCTCGAAAATTCTGGAACGGGGCGTGACAATGGAAGAGATCGAAGTTCTTCATCAACCACGCAATAAGGGACGAAGCAGTCGAACGCTATTTCGCGGCACTCTGCACCGTTTTCTCTTTGTTGTTTATATTGGATTTCGTCAATTACTCTTGAATAGAGGGCTTTTGCAACGTCGTATTTATTCTTCTTCATGAAGTCACCAGCTTTAGTTAATCCAAGTCGCCTGGTTGTTTCCGTTTTTTGCGGAGGACGGGGTGGTTCGAATCTTATTCGGGAATTTCTTCGATATCCAGGAGTGGATATATATGCGTTGATTAATGCTTATGATGACGGCCTTTCCACAGGTGAACTGCGCGATTTTATTCCCGGCATGTTGGGACCTTCCGATTTTCGGAAAAATCTCTCCAATTTTCTTCATTTACACAGCAGTTATCAATATGCGGTGACGCGGTTGCTTGAATTCAGATTGTCGGAAAAATATCAGGAAAAGGAGATTTCCTATTTAAGGGCATGGTCCGTTGGCGGTGAGGGGAATGATGCGGTTTTGCCGGAAGATTTGCGTTCCGTTGTGCGGGAGCTGGACCGAATGGGGCCCCGAGTTCGGAGTTATCTGGCCACATTCTTCGAATACCAAGCCCAAAAAGGTCAGGCCTTTAAATTTGTGGATTGCTCTCTGGGGAATCTTGTTTTTGCGGGTGCCTATTTAAAAAATAATCGTAATTTCAACGCTACCGCTGCCGAATTGGCCCGGGAATTTCACTCTAAGGCAAGGCTCTTGAATGTCACCCAGGGCGAGAACCGCATCCTGGTCGCCCTCAAAGAGGATGGTGAAATACTTGAACGTGAATCAAAAATTGTCAGCGCCCAAAGTGCAGCAAAGATTCTCGATATTTTCTTTCTGGAAAATCCGCTTTCTTCCGCCGAGTTGGAGCGTCTCCGCGCACTACCGGATACGCAAGCCAAACGCACCGCCTTACAATCGTTGGAAAAACCGGTGACGCTTTCGCCTGAAGTCCGGGACGCCTTGCTTCATTCGGATATTATTATTTATGGTCCGGGAACGCAATTCTCGTCGCTTTTTCCCAGTTATAAAACGCCCGGCCTGAACGAAGCCGTTGCCGCAAGCAACGCCAAGGCCAAGGTTTTTGTTGTTAATATTCATCGAGATTACGATATCCAGGGTCTTTCTGCGACCGATATTGTGATCAAGGCGCTTGGATTCCTGAGCGATCCTATTAATGAACGACGTTCTTTGACCCACGTTCTCTATACGAATCGCTCAAATAAGCCCGAGCAACTGATTCCCCAGGGTGTGTCAACTCCCGAAGAAATCTTTAAGAATCTGAAATGGGTTGAAGGAGAGTTTGAAAATCCTGTTCGTGTTGGTGCACATAGCGGATATTTGACCGTTCGTAGTATTTTTAGAGCTTACGAAGAAGCAATCATTCCAGTAGAACCTGAGCTCGACATTTATATTAATCTATACGAGCGTTCGCTGGCTATTAATCAATTGATCCAAGAGTTTCTTGAGCTGCCGTGGCATACCCAATTCAAGCGGGTGCGGCTTCGCTTTAATAATGTAGAATTGCCGCAGATGGAGCTTCCTCCGCACTTGATTATAGAATCGGTTGCATCGAATGAGATGTTTTCCGAAGTACACGAATTGAGCGACTGGGCTTCTTCCCGACGTTCCAAGTACCTGGCGACCATTTCAGGAGATGGTGAATATCGATTGTGCGATATTCTTTATGCCTTGGAAATTTTGATGCAGCATCCGTTCGCTGCCGTCTATGGATCGCGTACTCAAAGCCGCAATCAATTCTATCATTCCCTGGACGCGGCGTATGGAGAATCACTTTTTCTCTATACGCTTAGTCTCATCGGTGGTTTTCTCTTTTCGCTCATGTTTGTTTTGCGGTTCGGGGTTATTTTTTCCGATCCATTGACTGGATTCCGTCTTTATAATCGCAGTTCGCTTGCTTCCGTGCTCGGAAAACTTTCCAAACTCGACGATCATTCCTCCAGCGGGATCACCAAAATTCTTATGCAAAATGGCTGCGAAATTGCGGAGATCCCGGTTTTGTATCGCACGTTTGAAGGTTTCACCAAGGTTAGATGGCGTTTGTTACGGAGTTTTCGCAATGCCTGGCGTATTTTCTTCTAAGCAGCATTTCCTTTTCGATTTGGATGGCACGCTGGTCGATTCCGTTCCGGCGCATGAACGTGCCTTTATCGAGACACTGCAAAGCAAGTATCCCGCTTTGGCCGAAAAATTTGATTATATTATTTTTGCGGGACGTCCCACGCGGGAGGTTTTTCTCGATCTCGGATTCGATCAGGAACCGGAGCTTACGGAGCTTACTAATTGTAAGCAGCGACTTTATCGTGAGGCGATCGAACAAGGGAAAGTCGCTCTTTTCCCCGGAGCGAAATCCCTTCTGACTCGACTTCAACAAAAAGGACATCGTCTTTTTCTGGTTACCGGCGCGAGCCGGATTTCTACCCAGCGTGTTCTTGATTTAACGGTTCTCGCCGATTATTTCGAAGGTATTACTACTGCTGACGATGCTCATCCCGGCAAGCCGTCGTCCGAACCTTATCTCTATACGCTTGCTCATTATGGCCTGAACCCTCAAGACTGTCTCGTGATTGAGGATGCTGAAAGTGGCGTCAGGTCGGCCCAAGGCGCCGGAATTGAAGTGGTATTAATTCACACTGATCTGCAACTGCCGGGTGTCATCAACGCGGGTGGTTGCGAAGAACTCGCTTCGCTTCTTTTCTCATGAAAGTGGACTCGCCCGATCTTTCTCGGCGGAAAATTTGTGCGGTTGTGCCAGCGGCGGGACGTGGAACGCGATTGGGCACTTCGATTCCCAAGGTATTTGTTCCCATTCTTCCATCGATTACGATTTGGGATGCCATCCACAACAAGCTGGCCGAGGTTGTCGATCATATCGTGCTGGTCCTTTCTTCGGATGGGCATAGTTACCTGGAGAAGAATCATGCCGATTTTAGTTTGAAAAGTTTCGATAAAACGGAGACGGGATTGCAACCGACGCCGCTCGGTATGGGAGATGCCATTTTTTGTGTCTACGATCTCTGGCGTGAGTATGAAAATATCCTGATTGTCTGGGGAGATCAGTTCAATCTCTCGCTGCATACGTTGCGAGCCTGTCTTGATCTTCACGCTGCGCAAAAAAAGCCTGCGTTGACTTTGCCGGTGGTTCGCGCAGCTAATCCTTACGTTGAATATGTTTTCAATTCTTCCGGGTGTCTGACGAAAGTACGTCAGGTGCGGGAAGGTGATCGTTGCGAGCCGAATGGCTTTTCCGACATCGGAATGTTTTTGTTGAGCGGAGGCCGAGCGTTGAGCGAGGAATGGGATCGATATCGGGCGATCAGCGTTCCGGGTTCGACGACCGGAGAAATCAATTTCCTGCCCTTTCTCGCGCATCTTTCCTCGATAGCAGGCTGGCCAGTGAACAGATACGAAACGAGCGATCCGACCGAAGCTGTCGGCATTAATACGCCGGATGATCTTGCCTTTGCGCGGCGGCTTCTCCAAAAAAATCTCTCCACTTAATTTATGGGCGAAACCATGCTTGTTACCGGCGGTGCGGGTTTTATCGGCAGCCATCTTGTCGAGCGCTTGCACGATCTTGGTCATCAGGTGCGGGTGCTCGATAACCTGAGCCAGGGACGCGCTGAATGGATTCATCCGGCAGCGGAATTTATCGAGGGAGATATTACCGATCTCTCGCTATGTTGTCGCGCTTGCGAAGGCGTTGCCGGAGTTTTTCATCTTGCGGCGATGTCGAAGGTCGCACCTTCCATCGATAAGTTCGAATTTTGCACGGAGCAAAATATTATCGGAACGCAAAACGTGCTGATTGCGGCGCGTGACGCCAAGGTTCATAAATTGGTCTATAGCGGTTCCTCTACCTATTACGGAAATGGCACTCCGCCGCAGACGGAGAACTCGCTGCCGAACTGTCTGAATCCCTATGCCGTTTCGAAGTATGTGGGTGAGCAATTTTGCGAAATTTTTACCCGCCTCTATCAGTTTCCAACGGTCACGCTTCGTTATTTCAATGTTTATGGTCCGCGTCAGCCCTCGGTGGGCGCTTACGCGCTCGTGCTGGGCATCTTTCTGGATCAGCGGCGGCGCGGGGAGCCGCTTACCATTCATGGCGATGGCTTGCAGCGGCGCGATTTCATCCATGTCTCCGATGTGGTGGAGGCGAATCTTGCGGCCTACGCGAGCGATGTGGTTGGAACCGTGATGAATGTCGGCAGCGGAACTAATATTTCGATTCAGGAGATTGCCGATCTGATCTCGCCTCACCAAGTGCATTTTCCCCGCCGGGCAGGCGATGCCGAGGTGACCTTGGCCGACATCGGTCGTATCGAGCGCTTGCTGGGATGGAAGCCGAAGATGCCTTTTTCAGAGGGGCTTAAGCGTTTGCTGGAAAGCTAATTCCAGTGGAATATCATTGATTACGTTTGGAGCTTGGAAGAGGTTCTCGGATTATTATGTTAAGTTTAGCCAAATAATTGCTCCGATTGCGAAGAGATGAAGCCCTATGATCTTAACCACAAGGGAGCGAGAAACAGTTGCCCGACGTGAAATCGGTTTACTCAATGTATCCTTCAGAAAACGTCTTTTTAAATAGCCATCGATTTGCTTGGGAAGCAGCATACCTGCAATCACAGCAATTAATACAGGTAGCGGATCCTGATAATTACAGGGCACCAATCGTTCGATTAATAAAGAGATAAGAATGACCATCAATATGGTGACGGACAATGCCACTATTGCTCGGACATGGGATGAAGACATAATCGAATGGATTTTCATAATTTTACTTATCCTTTGGCTTTTAACGATGCCCAAGCATAGTTCTCTAAAATCACCTTACCGTCAAACTGAGACACTACCCTTCATTGGCCTTGCTTGCCAGAGATCGGCAATAAGACTAATCTTCGTCCGGTTTACGCATTCAGCCATGAAACTCCTCGCTTATTCGAAATGGGACGTCGTTCCGGTTCTTGCCGGGCTGGCGCATTTTGCATTTGTGCTCACGTTCTTTGCCGTTTTTCCCTTCGCTCCCTGGTGGGTGCTCATCAGCATGGGGTTTACCTATTCGATCAGCATTTCGTGGAACATCAACGGCATCTCCCACAATTTTCTCCACAATCCCTATTTTACTTCCCATTTTCTGAATCGGGTGTTCAGCCTGATCGAATCGCTGACGATGGGTTTTTCTCAAACCTTCTACGAATATGTTCATCAGCGGCATCACATGGGTAACAGCGACAAGCCCGACGAGCATGGAGAAACCATCGACTGGCTTTCCATTTACCGGCACGGTCATGACGGCGAAGCGGAGAGCATCTGGAGCTACGTTTTTTTGAGCTATTTCCGGGACGACCCCAAAGCGATTTATCGCGAAATTGCGCGGCGAAATCCGTCCGATGCCTTTTGGGGAATCTTTGAAATCGCGGCTTTCCTCACCTTTTTTGCCCTCGGCTTTTTCCTGAACTGGCACTTCATGGTTTTCTTTTTACCTTTTTATTATCTCGGTCACTGTTTTTCCTATCTTAACGGTTACTATCTTCATTATGGAGGTAATCCCGACAAGCCCATCGCCTGGGGCGTGAGCAGTTATCACAGGTTCTATAACTGGCTTTGGTTCAACAATGGCTACCACGCCGAGCATCATTTTCGTCCCAAGATGCATTGGACCCAGATGGATGCCTTTCATCGCCAGATTGCTGAACAGCAGCGTCGGGAAGGGGTGCGGGTCATTACGCCTCCGCACGCGCTCGGTTTTCTCGATCCGAATCTTCCCGAGAAAAGCCGTCCTTTGGAACCTGCTGTGGACACCCTTTCCTCGAAGGAAGCCTGCATGTAAGTTCTGGAATTTAAAAACACTGGGTTGAGCCATTGATGAGGAGAAATGACATGAAATACCTAAAATTAATGCTGTTCATGCTTTTTCCTCTTTTGGCATACGGTGATAACGTTGCGCAAAAACCCACCTATCCTCCGGTACCAGACGAAATCAAAACGTCTGATTATCACGATTATACCGGATGCAAGCTTTTGAAGGTAGAGCCAGACGGAGTTGTAATTATCCATAAATTAGGTGTCGCAAAACTCATGTTTGCAGTCATGCCCACTGATTTTCAAAAGGCTTATGGATACGATCCCGTGAAAGCCAAGACTTGGGTCGAAGCGCAGCAAGCTCAAGCTCAAGCCGTTTCCGAAGAACAAAAGATTGCGGCGCAAAAACATCAGGCAGAAATCGAAAAAAACTCCAAAACCAAACCCGAGGATTCTGATACCATGGTGGATCTAAAAAAGCAGTTGGATGCTTTAGGTAATCAAATAGATACTCTTACATCTGAGATAGCTCAGTTGTTGCGAGATAGCGCAGGAAAAGGGAGGTATGAGAAAATGATTGCAGACGATCGATCCCAAATAGGCGTCCTTCGTAAGGAACAACAAAACGTTCAGGATCAAATAACAGAGCTGCAAGAGCAGCCAGCCAAACAATAAACGGGTTCCATGCTCGATTCTAAAATTACTCGTGTCTTATTATGGCTAGACTTGCATTGGTCGCGAGGATCATTAAGCTTGGCCAACTACTCATGTCTGGCAAAAAGCATCTAGAGCATTTGTCAAAGGAGCGGGATTCTTTTTACCGGAACTATTTCGGATTCAACTTGCTGTAATTTTTTCACTTATGCACAAGGAAGTTTGCCTCCCTCCTACGGATTATCCGGAGATAGGGCTTCATCTCGAAGCTCGGGTGGAGAAAGCGGGCGAATCGGCTTCTCCGCTGGCTTCGGTGAAAACTTCCTTTGGGCGAGCGGTGGTGGCCAATCGCATACCCGAGGCGGATGCGACGACGTGGGCTTCCGGCTTAAGCCATGTGGCGAGTGATCATCGTTATTACGAATTGAGTCACGATTCGCTCGGGCATCAGTTCGAGCATTATTATCTTTTGCTCAAGGATCATGCGGGGGTGACTCGCGCCATTCAGCCTTTTCTCATGGTCAATCAGGATCTGGTCACGGGCATGCCTAGCGCAGTGCGTCGAGCCATGAACAAGATACGTCAGCGGTTTCCTTCAACCCTGGTCATGCGCATGCTCATGGTGGGATGTGCTGCCGGTGAAGGGCATTTGGTACGCGACCGCTCCACCGGGGGAGTTGAGTGGGTCGTGCAGGCTTTGCGTGAGGCGCTGCCTGCTGTGGCTCGCAGCTTTGGTTCGGCGATGATCGTGCTTAAGGATTTCCCGAAGACCTATCGCAAACCGCTCCGTCAACTGCGTCAGGCCGGTTATGCGCGTGTGCCGAGCATGCCCGGCTCCCGGCTCGATTTGAATTTTAAGGATTTCGAGGAATATCTTCAAACCAGGCTCAGTCACAAGACGCGCAAGAATCTGCGCCAGAAATATCGCAAGGCTGCCGCCGGGGTACCGATCAAGATGGAGATGGTTTCTGATATCACGTCCCACATTGAGGAGCTTTTTCCGCTTTACCAGCAGGTGCTCGAGAGGTCCCGCTATAAGTTCGAGGAATTGACCAAGTCCTATTTCGTCAGCTTGGGGCAAAGAATGAAAGACCGTTCTATCTTCTTTATTTGGCGCCAGAACGGCAAGGCGGTCGCTTTTAGTTCCTGTTTCGGTCACGAGGGGATTTTGCGCGATCATTACATCGGTCTCGATTACAAGGTAGCTCTCGACAGCCATCTCTATTTCGTTACCTGGCGCGATATCGTTAACTGGGCAATCCAAAACGGTTACCGCACCTACTACAGCGCACCCTTGAATTACGAGCCAAAGTATCACCTGCGCCATGATTTGGTCCCACTTGACCTCTACGTGCGCACGTCGTGGAACTGGCTCAATCCGATCTTCCGTTTTGTCGTGCCTTATTTGGAGCCAACCCGCTACGACCCGATGATCCGCCGTTTCGCCAATGCGCATGAGCTTTGGTAAGGTCGAGCCCTCTATCTGTCATCCTGAGCTTGTCGAAGGATCAGCCTCCAATAAGTCTTGGGTTACCGAATAAAGTGTGCACTTTCCGGAAGCTGATCCTTCGGCAAGCTCAGGATGACAGGTTTTTTTAATCATGGTTCCTCCACAACAAGTCTGGTTCCGAACCGACGATGCCTGGGATTTTATTCCCGAGGGACAAAAGACCGACTTATCGATGGTTGATGTCCGCGAGGAAGCGAGGGCGCTTCGTTTCATCACTTCCGCCTCGCGCGTCGAGGAATTTGCCACGCGGCATACTTCCCAATTTCGTCCCTATACGCTTTTCGGTTCCGGTGATTTTCATCATTTGAGCGCGGTTTGGATGCGTCAATTTCAGGAGCCGATGACGTTGCTTTCCTTTGACAATCATCCCGACTGGGATATTCGCCCACCCAAGTGGTCCTGCGGTGCATGGATCAATCGCGCGTTGGAAAATCCTCGCATCCAGAAAGTAGGTATTTGGGGTTGCGGCAATTTCGAGTGCAATTTTCCCTGGCGCCTGCTCGGAAACCGTACCGCAGCCCGGGAGGGACGACTGCGGGTTCATCCGTGGGCGCAGGAGGGTGTGATTTATCCTTCGTGGCTTAATCCGCTGACTTCCGAAACCTGGAAATCCCAATTCGCCGGTTGGGTGGAGAGCCGGATTGGGCAGAAGATTTATGTCACGATTGATATGGATTGTCTTTCAGCCTCTGAAGCAGTTACGAACTGGGAAAGTGGACGCTTCACTTGCGACGATCTTGTTTGGGCCTTGAAGACCCTGCGCGAAAAAGTGGAAATCATCGGTGGCGATCTTTGTGGAGCTTGGTCGCGCCCGAGTTATCAAACCACTTTTCAACGACTTGCTGGATGGTTTGATCACCCCTCCGTAAAAGTGCCATCTCGGGAAGATTTACTTGCTCGTAACCACCGCGTTTTCGAGCAGCTTTGGCCTGCATTGATCGGGTAGGGAACGAGGGGATCGTTTATACGCTTTTCTTTCCACTCCGTCATCCTGAGCTTGTCGAGGGATCAGATACGCCAGGAATGATCAATAGATTGGAGAGTTGGAGTGAGTTATCTTTGTGTGATCGTCAAGTTTTCGGGAAAATGAAAGCGTGTCTGATCCCTCGACAAGCTCGGGATGACGGAAAGGGAAATGAGTTCCCGCTTTGATTCGGCGTCATTTGGCATTAGAATACCCGTTGATTCATTCAGGTCATGAAAAAGAAGAACCTTAGCAAATTTTTCGCTTATAGTGCGTGGGACGCCCTGCCGGCCATCTGCGGCGTGCTTAACGCCGTTTTTGTGGTCCTATTTTACCTCGCCTTCGCCTATTGGCGCGCGCCGTGGTGGGTGCTCATCTGCATGGGATTCACCTTTTCGGTCAGCATCGGCTGGAACATCAACAGCGTCTGCCACAATTTCGTGCACAATCCTTTTTTCAGTTCACCGTTGCTCAACCGCCTTTTCAGCCTGATGCAATCGCTGGCGCTTGGTTTTTCCCAGGTGGCCTACGATGCCGTCCATGCCCGGCATCATCGGGGAAACAGCGACCGTCCCGGTGATGACGGCGATACCATCGATTGGGTTTCCATTTACCGTCATGGCCATGATCACGAGGCTGAAAGCGCCTGGACTTACACCTTCCTCAGCTATCTGCGCGACGATCCTTTCGCCATCATCAAGGAATTAAAACTCAAGGATGAGTCGGAGGCCCGTTGGGGCATCGCGGAAATCGCCGGGTTCATGGGATTTTACATCGTCATGTTTTTTGTGAACTGGAAGTTCATGCTTTTCTTCCTGCCTTTCTATTATTTCGGTCACTGCCTCTCTTATCTCAACGGTTACTACCTCCACTATGGCGGTGATACCGAGCAGCCGATTGCCTGGGGTGTAAGCAGTTACCACAAACTTTACAACTGGCTCTGGTTCAACAACGGCTACCACGCCGAGCATCATTTTCGTCCTAAGATGCATTGGACGCAGATGAAGGAATTTCAACGCCAGATTGCGGCGGATCAGGAAGCGGCGGGGGTGCGTGTCATCAAGCCGCCGCATGCGCTTGGATTTCTCGATCGCTCTCTCCCGGAAAAAAGCCGCTCGGTCATGGCCGAGCGAGCGATCAAGATCGCCAAGGCGCTGGAAGCCCAGCCCGTCCAGCAAGTCTGAATCAAGCTCGACCTGCCGAGCCAATTTTTTCATGCACGATTCTTCACCGGTTGTCTCTTTACCGAAACCGGCGCCCGGCCTTTTTTGGAATCCTTATCTTCAGATTTTTTTGACCGTCTTGCTTACGGCGGCGGCGCAGATTCTTCTCAAGGTGGGAGCGGATGGCAGCTCAACGGACGCTTCGACATGGAGTCTCCTCGGCGTGAAGGAACTTGGCTCAGGCTGGACGTGGCTCGGTATTTTCGCTTTTGTCGCCAGCTTTGGTGGGTGGCTTTACGCCCTGCGTTTTCTGCCGCTTGGTCTCGCTTTTAGTCTTACCAACGGCGTCCATATTTTTGTGCCGCTCGGCTCCTGGTTTTTTCTGCATGAGAATATTAGCCTGCTGCGAGCCAGCGGCATTCTGGTTATCATTGTCGGAATCCTGTTTCTTGCGCAATCGGTGGCCAAAGCGGAGGAGAAGATATGAGTCCGCTGCTCTGGACGCTGGTCATTATTTCCCAACTGGCTCTTGTCGTTGGCCAAATTTATCTCAAGAGGGCTATGTCGCGTCGTGAGCTCGGCGCCGAGCAGGCACGCGGATGGATCAGCATTCTTGTCATTGGCATTTCGGCTATGACAGTCTGGTTTTTGCTCTGGCTGGGGGTCATGTCGCGGGTGGAACTGAGCAAGCTTATGCCGTTGGAAGGTATTAGTCCGCTATTGATCGTTCTCGGAGCGGCTCTCTTTCTCGGGGAACGCCTCAACTGGCGCGGTTGGATGGGCGTAGGACTTACTTGCATCGGCGTTTTTCTCGTTTCGGCGAGTTAACCCGTAAGCAGGAAAGTGCGGAGAAAGAAATTTGTCGGTGGAAGAAAAGAAATTTTCTGATTTTCAGAAACTTCGATTTTCATATCTATTGCTCAAGTCTTTTAATGGCAGTGACTTAGATGTCTTGTTGATGGTTGGCATGCGCCAAGCAGAGTATAAGGCATGAAAAATAAAATCCTCGCCTTGCTGGTTCTCGTCACATTGTTCGGTTTTACCGCCACTGCGGCAGAAGCTCACACTAACCATTCATTCCATCATCACCACCACTTCTATCGTGGCCAGTGGTACGACTGGGATGATAACTGCGCCGATTCCGGTGTTGTGATCCACATCGGTCTCTAATTAACCCCAACCAAAGAAAGGAAATCGGTCAGGCAGCCGGATGAAAATCTGGCTGCCTGACTCTTTTAAGGGATAGAAGCTTAGTAGCGGGAACGTCCGCCACCTGCGTAAGCGGGCCGGGCCTTGCGTTCACCGCCGAACGAAGAGCCTCGAAAACCACTGGGGCGCGACGAAGAACGGGGAGAGCGATGGCTCGGGTTATGAGGACGATCCATTCCATGATCGAGTCGTGGTGCGGGCGCGGAATGGTTTCCCGTCGATTCAAAAGGATGTCCCTTGAGCACCGGGATGGTGCGACGGATCATCCGTTCGATATTGCGGAGAAGATTGCGTTCCGAGCGGTCGCAGAAGGCGATGGCCTGGCCATCAAGTCCGGCACGGGCGGTGCGGCCGATTCGGTGCACGTACGATTCGGGTTCCTCGGGCAGGTCAAAATTAATGACCAGCACGATTCCTTTCACGTCGATGCCGCGCGCAGCGATGTCAGTCGCGACCAAGACGCGGCGGCGACCCGAACGGAAATTTTCCAGTGCACGTTCACGAGCACCTTGGGATTTATTGCCATGAATCGCTTCGGCCAAAATTCCATCCTTGGCGAGTTGCTCAACGAGGCGATTGGCCATGTGCTTCATACGTACGAAAACCAGGACGAGTCCTGCGGGTTTTTGATTGATCAAATGGGCCAGTAGTTTGTTTTTGTCATGACGCTCGACGAAGCAAAGCTGCTGGTCGATGCGTTCCGCTGTGGGGGAATCAGGAGTGACTTCCACGCGGGCGGGATTGTGCACCAGCGACGAGGCCAGGTCTTGAATCGTGGGTGGCATCGTCGCGGAGAAGAGAAGCGATTGGCGGCGAGGAGGAAGCTTCGTGATGATTCGCTTGATTTCGTGCACGAATCCGAGGTCGAGCATGCGGTCGGCTTCATCGAGCACAAAGATTTCCACTTTATCGAGGCTGACATGTTTCTGGCGTTCCAGATCCATGAGTCGTCCCGGTGTTGCAATCAACACATCGACTCCACGCGATAGCGCACGAATTTGTGGTGAGAGGCTGACTCCACCGAAGACTGCGGCGTGCGACAGTTTAAGGAATTTGCCGTAAGCAGCGAAACTTTGCGCGATTTGCGCGGCCAATTCACGCGTAGGTGCGAGGATGAGGGCGCGCGGACGGCGTGGGATGACGGGAGCCGAGCTTGCGGACAACCGTTGCAGGATGGGAAGGGCGAAGGCGGCAGTTTTGCCGGTGCCGGTCTGCGCGAGACCGATCAAATCGCGACCCTGTAAAAGATAGGGAATCGATTGCGCCTGAATGGGTGACGGTATCGTGTAGTTCTTTTCCTGGAGTGCGCGCAAGAGCGGTTCCGCGAGGGAAAGATCGGCAAAAGTGGTGGTTGTAGGGGACGGAGTGGGACTGGGTGTAACTGTACTAATAGCTGTCATAGGGAATACCTTAAAAAAATTGGGGCGATAACGGGGCGAAATGAATCGCCGGCATCAGGCCGCAATTAAATGTTAATCGATGAGTGTTTTGGCCCTGAACGATCTCTCATCGAAAGACAACTAGGGGGCGATTTTGGCCACGAGGCCGAAGAAAACCGATGAGCTTTTGCTCACTAAACCGAGATCATCTTATCTTTTTCTCACAAAGTAGCAAGGATAAGTTTATCGCGCTTTTAAGCGACCTGCGTAAGCTTCACTCATGAACTGGCTCGGATGGGCATTGCTTTCGGCTTTCTTTGCCGCGCTCACTGCCATTTTTGCCAAGGTTGGCGTGGAAGGAATAAATTCCAATCTGGCAATGGCGATTCGGACCACGGTCGTTCTCGTTTTTACCTGGGGCATTGCTTTTTTCACCAGCGGCAAATCGGATTGGTCAATGCTTGGGTCGCGTACCTGGTTTTTCCTGATCGCATCTGGATTGGCAACCGGTCTTTCGTGGCTGTGCTACTTCCGAGCATTGCAACTGGGCGATGTTTCCAAGGTAGCTCCGATTGATAAGTTGAGTGTAGCCTTGGCCATTATCTTGGCGTTGGTTTTTCTCGGCGAACGGCTCAAGGTGCAGGAAGCTATTGGTGCTTCATTGATTATTCTCGGTGCGCTGGTGATGGTGATTAAGTAATCTTTCTTCTGTAAATCATGAGCCGATCCCGAGACATCAAATCATTTCTTATCGATCTAACGGTCTATGGAATTTTGGTCTTCGCCTATTTTATTCTGGTTCTGCGATTTTTTGGTGACTGGTTGACCGATCTTTTCGATCATCACCGGGTCGGTTATGCCATGGTTGCGATCGTGCTCATGGTGGCGCAGGCTGTCGGACTTGAGGTTATTTCTCATTTTGTCCTGAAATTGATCCGCGGGAAAAAATCTTAACTCGCATCTCTTCATGCATTTTCCGATTTCAGGCGTTACAATTGAACCAGTTTATCTGATTGGTCTCGGATTCTTCGTCGGTATCCTGGGCGGCTTTTTCGGTGTTGGAGGAAGTTTTCTGGCTGGTCCGGCTCTTTTCGCCATGGGCGTTCCGATGAATTTTGTGGTGGGCACCGATCTCATTCACATCGTGGGTAAATCGATTGTCGCGGCGCGAAAGCATCACGCTCTTGGCAATATTGATCTTCGGTTGGCCGCCATCATGGTGGTTGGAACCATCGCGGGCATTCAGGCGGGGGTGAGCGGGATCGAAGCGCTGAAGAAGATTGGTCGTGTCGATTGGGTTGTGGGTATCGTCGCGATTGCAGTTTATACGGGTATCTCGCTTTTTGTGGCCTGGGAAGGCTGGCATACGTCGCAACTTCCCGCCCTTAAATCCCAGGGTAAAACCGAGAACCAATCGGCAATCGACAAGGACAAAATGGCCTTTGGGAAACTCACCCAATGGATGCAGCAGGTTCCGCTGCATCCTAAAATCAGTCTTCCCCATTCGGGCATCCAATCGATTTCGATTTGGGCTATTCTAGGTGTTTCATTTGTCGGGGGAGCCTTCAGCAGTTTCCTTGGCGGTGGCGCAGGTTATATCCGCATGCCGTGCATGGTTTATCTTTTGGGCATCCCGACTCACATTGCAGTGGGGACCGATCTTTTTGAAATTGTTGTTTCGGCAAGTATCGGTTCTTTTCAGCACGCCCTGCATGGGAACGTCGATATTTTCATCGCGCTCATCATGCAGACGGGAGCGGCCATTGGGGCGCAGATCGGTGCGACCTTGACGCAATATTTTACCGGTCCGCGCATCCGACTGGCATTTGCGCCGTTGCCGTTATTGGGAGCAGGCCTGATCATTTATGGCCTGATCACGGGTCATCACACGAAATGACTTAGGGCTTTTTTTCGGGTGGCGGTTCTTCGTCTTCGGGTTTTTGGTCCAAAGGAGAAACAGCATCGGGCAGGACACTTTCATCAAGGTTTTGATTATTGATCACGGTTCCATTGTCGAGCGGGTTATTCTTGGCCTGTTCCAGACGCCGGAAAAGGTCGATCGTATCGAGAATGCCGCACCATGTGAACCACACGGTGACAATGGTCGCAAGAATGGCCGGAATAACCACCGCCGTGAAATGCCAGTACTCCGACCAGACCCAGACCGGCCATCTCCAGATGAAGAGATTCCAGAGCGTTCCAAAAATGGCGATCAAGGAAAGCAGCGTGCTCCAGCTAAAAAGGCTGATCGCGATCCATTTATCGGATACCGTAAAGTTTTCATCGTAGCCGATGACGCTGGCCCAACTGAGTTTCTTCTTGGGGATGGGTTGAGCTTTCTCGCCGATTTCCGCTGTGATATTCGCATAAGCACCGCGATGGAGCATGCGGTCCATGTTGAAGTCTTTCTTGCAGGTGAGAAGGGAAACGACGACGTAGGTAGTTGTTGCGATCAGCATGGCAATGAAGGAAATCTTCGTTCCATTCAAGGGAAGATCTTGATGATAGATTTGATAGTAGATCTGATTGGCGAAAATTCCGCCCAAGCCAAGCGTGGAGCCGACAATCATGCCTGCCCAGGCTCCCGCGACTGTTCCCTTTTTCCAGTAGAGTCCGCCGATAATGGCCACCCCAGCGCCCCCGGTATAGACAATGGAGGTAATGGCCCACCACATGTAGATGTATTGATGGGGATTTAGAAAGACGCCGAAAAGAAAGGCGAACAGGGCCACGCCCGCTATGGCAATCCGTAAATAAAAAATATGCTGTTCTGGTGATAGCGGTGTTTTGCGGAGAGGAAGAACCACGTCCTGGATTAGAACGCTGCTCCAGGAATGAAGGTGATTGGAATCGCCACCGAAAATCCCCAACAACATCGCTGCACAGAGGGCTCCCTTGAGACCGATCGGCAGCAGATAGATAACTGCGATGGGGATTTCCATTTGCTTTTGCGTATCGGGATCCGTGATTTTGGAGATGACTTCATGAACCTGGGCAGCGCCGGCAGCAAAAACGGGTTCGTGGAGGTAGGTCATGGCGCAAATACCCAAAAAACCCATCACCATTCCGCAGCCGGTGAGTCGCCAGATCCACAGAAGACTGGCCATGCGCGCTTCATGCGCATTCAGAGGCGCAGAATTGTAGGCGCTTTGGCTCTGCCAGGCCATTGTTTGATAGATATAAAGACAGACCGTCATAAGCACCCACGCCAGGTTGAAATCTTTCAACCCACCGGAATCCATGGGATTGATCAAAGATTGTCCCGGGGGACGATTATCAATCAGGGTATGGCTGATCTGTGTCCAGCTGAACATGGAGATGAGGCCGATAATGAGAAAAATATATAAAAGCTGGGAAAGAATGCCTTCGATACCGTTGGTGATCATGACCGTGAGGATTCCTCCGCTGGCAGCGACAATGAAATTGATCGTCAAGAAAACGGCCATCAGCGGGATGAAGGTTGACACGGTTATGCCCCCGACGTGAAATTCGGGAGGGAGGCCCAGGAAGTAGACCATGAGGTGTGCGCCGACGGTTGGCATCACGCCAAAATTGAGAATTCCCGAAAAAAAACCGAGAAATCCCGCAAAGAGTCGAAAGCGTTTGCTGTAACGAATTTCGAAAAATTGGCCAAGGGTCATGGCCCGTGTTTCCCGATAGCGATAAACCACGAACCCCATGATGCCCACGATCACCAGTGGAATGGGGCCGGTAATGTTGTTCCACCACATTGGGCTAAAGCCGCCATTGGAAATTCCTTCAAAGATGGCGACATAGATGATGACGCCTGCCCCCATCTCCGATTTGCCGATCGCAAGCAGGTAACGTTTGGCCACGCGACCGGCCGAGAGGAAGTCGGCGACGCTCTTCATGTAGCGTTGCGTGTAGATGCCAAATCCCAAAACAAGCGCGAGCGAAAAAGCGATGATGATCCAGTCGAGAGATTGCATTGGAAGAATTTTGGAAGACGGGAATCGGAGGATTAAATTTTAAGATTAGGATACGATGCTGGATCGTATTCTCTTAAATACCGGATTAGGGTGCAGTTCGATAGTAATTAATTCAATTTGAGCAGTCCCCAGTCATTCGGATGATCGCCTACTCCGGATGCTTTATTTTGAGGCCAGTAGACCTCCCGTGTGCCGTCGTTCCCGTGAATATTGAGGATGGCATTCAGCCTGATGGCGGTTCCTTCCCCGGGTGTGAAATTTTGGATGGCAGATACAGGCAGGAGACATTCCATGATGTACCCATCGTTGGTTTGGAGCGCGGCACTTTTGATTTCCGGTATATCGTAATGGCTCACGTCTTTCTCCTTATCCATAATCCATTCGCCCACGTAGACCCTGTTGTCCTTGAATTGAGGCACCATCCAAAAATGATGGTCGTCCTTGGTAATGGAGTTGGAGACGTCGTCGGTCCTGGTCGAAACGAACAGCTCGAGCGAATCATCTTCCCAGAAAACTTTAGGGTCTCCCACCTTTTGAGTGGAATCATGTACTTCCACGGCCACGTAAAGCCCCTCGGGAGCCCACGCCATCCATAGGTTGGTTTTGGGAGCGCCGGAAGTTGAACCGAGCAGCCATTCGGGCCATGCATTTTCCTTGGGCCAGTGACTCAAATTACCATCAAGGGTCATTTCGCTGGTTTTATTGAGATGGTACTGGTTAGGAATGATGGGGCGTTCTTCCGGGTTTCCTTTCGCAGGCTGGAACGTGACCGAGGCCGATTCGCCATCCTTCCAGTCTGCGCTCCAGGTTACTTCCACTGGGGTGACTCGTTTTTCACCCGGTTGAATATCTTTAACCTCTATCGTGGAGGTGGGGACTTGCCACGATTGAGGCACTTTGATCAGAAGATTACCGCTTTGTGGAAAGGCGGTATGATTGTGGATCGTGACCGGAACAGAGGTTTTTCCGGGAGGATCACTGATCGATCCGACCTGGAATTCAAAGTGAGACACCACTGAGACCGTGGAGGTGATGGTTTTAATCGTGTCGGTACCTTCCTGGCAGGTGAAGGTGATCTCCTTGGGGCCAAGTGCTTCGTCCGCGCGGATCGTATAGGGGAGGTGAATTTTTTGTTGTTCTCCGGGCGCCACAGTGATCGTCACTTCGGATTTGTCCGCCGTCCAACCCGTGGGGAGTGTGATTTTGATGGTGGCTTTTATTTCCTGCGCGCGATTGTTTTTAACGATCAAGATCGGTTCGATCAGATCGCCAGCCGTGGCTTCGATTCGGAAAGGCGTGTCTAATTCGTAAGCGGTCTGGCGATAGAGAAGGTCGCTTTTGTCGAGACCTATCGCATAAACCGGGGCGATTTTCAGGTCGGCGGAAAGTCCATCCATTTTATTGCCCAGGTAATCTTTGAGTTCTTCCGCATGGAAAGTGACATGAGGGCCGGTGTCCTTAATGGCCCATAAGGCTGCGATAAGCTTCCCCTCGTTCTCGAAGACGTAGCCAGCGGTGTTGGGGCCCACGTTGATGCTGCCGACGTAAGCTGGCGTTGGTAAAATCGAGGTCATTCCCGCCATGGCCGCCAGCGACAACTTCGGTTGCCTGTCCACATTGAAAAGTCCGCAACCGCTGAAATAGCTCTCCTGCTTGAGATCGAAATTATAAAACCAAAATCCCCTGTCGGTTCCGGAGGCGATGATGAGAAGAAAGGCTCGTTGAAGATAAGCGGCTTCCTGCTCGTTGGATACCTTCGGTCCAAATCTCGTATCCCAGCCAAATTCGGAAAGCCAGGATTGACGTTTTTTCCCATCCGATTCCCCGGCCTTTTTCATGGCTTTCAGCATGTCGAAAAAGATGCCGGGCCTGATATCCTCGGGACGGTCTCCCCCGGTATTATAATTATAGAAATTCACTTCGGGCGGTTCGGCGCCGGTATAGTGGTGTGAATTGACGACGCCGATATTGTCGAAATCGCCGGTCTTGATGAATCGTTCGACCGTTTGTGGCAGGATTTCCGAGCGGCCGTTTTCCACCGCCGTGCTTTCGCCATGACTCGCCTCCGCGACTACTTCGCCAAATTTTTTGTGATAGAGCAGGTAATTCTGCCACTGGACCGGCGGTTCAGTCTTAAGGCCCGCGTTGAGATCGTACTCGTTAGCCAGTTCCCAATACTTCACGGAGGGAAATGCCGCCACCACGTCATGGAGCTTGCCGGCCCATTCGTCCGAGGGTCCAAGGGTGCCGTCCTTTGCAGGAGGATGGAGAGCATCCAGAATGGGTTCGAGGATCATGCCGTGTTGGGCGTAATCGGCGATATCGGCCGCATAGTTCAACTGATATTTGGCTTTATCGCCTTGATAGCTGTGATCCGCACCCTTGGCTTTGTCCATATCGTCGAGTGTGAACGCGTAGCAACGGAACCAATAGACTCCGGCTTTCTTGAAGGCGTCCAGGAAGCGGGGATCGAAGATGTGATAATTGACCCCGTAGGGCGAGACCAGTTTTTGCGCCTCGGTCAATTCCTTGTGAGGAGGGACGTTGGCAAAGGTGGCGGTTTGCTCAAGTTTTGTATCGTCTGAGAAAACCAGCGAACTTTGCAGGGTATAAAGGCCGTAACGGTAAACCGGGATGTCGTGTTGGAGAGTGGCGGTGCCATCAATGTTGAGATTTTCTGTCCAGGTCGTTGCCTGGTTACCGTCCTGGTCTGTGACCGTGAAGGTGCCGGTGCCAGTCAAGGTCCCGGGTTTCGAATTCTTGATCTCAAAGCTCACATGAGGGGATGCATCCGAGAACACGTTTCCTTGTTCATTCATCGAACAGGTCATTGTCACGGGTGGCGCGGGCGTATCGGCGGCTGAAACGGCAATGGGGAGAAGCCCGGTGAAAATGAGGAGAAGAGAAAGAGGGCTCGACAAATAGGATCGTTGTTTCATGAAAAGAGAGGGCGTGAGGCTAAAAAGGTGATGATATTAAATGAGCTTGTCGATATCTAACCTTGGAGAAACGAAAAATTGAAAGAGGGTCACCACGGCTTTTTGTGGCACATATAGCCCGAGAGGAATGAAGGTGCAGATGCGCTACCGGCTCTGGTTGCCTTTCCTGAAAGCGCACTCGTTGCGATTCGGTGTTATGGACGCAAAATCACCGCGCGACCTGTTGAGGGCGGCAGGAAAAAGGTGAAGAAATTAGCTGGAATTGCAGGGGCATTATTTCCTCTCACAAAATCGTTTCGCATGACAAGGGTAAAATAAGACCTGGTCGGATCGTAGGAGGTCGAGACGTTATTAAGAGTGAGGGTTTGAAAGTCAGTGGCACCATTAGGCATGTAATAAAATGCCACCCAATTATATTGATCGGTTTGTCCATTGATGGTGTCGCCGCTTACTTGACGGTGAAAGGTTGAGTCAGCTACTAGGTCGGTCAAAAAATCAGTGGCACCTCCAGACGTAGGCAAAGCCATTGACGGAGATAAATAGTAGATGGGTGCCACCGGGGTGATGGCTGCCAAATGAGTGGTGCCTCCCGGTGTCATCCACTGGGTGTAACTGCCTGGAGTGCCGTCGCCATAATAGGGCGAATCGGCTTTGAAGAGGCCAATGGCTGAGTAATAGGTGGGTTCGGTGGTCTTGGCATAAAAACGGACTTGAACATAACAATTGCGACTGAGCGCCAGTTGGCGGCCCTGATCGAGAAGGCCCTTGATTTGCAGGCTGGCGGAAGAGAGATCCATCGAGCGGTTGCTGGGCATGAGGGCGGCTCCGGCCGCACCCAGGATGATGATGATGATGGCAATAACCGCCAAGAGCTCCACGAGCGTGAAGCCAGACGTTGCTTTTTTAGGATGGGTTAATTGGAGGACCATTGGGAATTATTCATGGCGACATCGGTGCGAAAGATGCGATAGCTTACGCCCAACTTATCAAGGCCATTTTCCACAGTTGTGATGTCGTTATCTAAATCTGAGGGGGGACCCTGGCTGTTATAGGTTTGAAAGACTTTTGTTAAATCCAA
>Ga0207048_10108_pt1 | contig 25885 bp, 23 predicted proteins | sample Alteio_BWMinCont_65_FD_153301 | JGI IMG/M metagenome (GOLD analysis project Ga0207048, IMG submission 153301) | Enriched cells from forest soil in Barre Woods Harvard Forest LTER site, Petersham, Massachusetts, United States -... | ecosystem: Environmental > Terrestrial > Soil > Temperate forest >...
CCGTCCACTTCGGTGACGCTGGCCCGCATCACGGCTCCTGCACTGGGCTCGACTCTGGTAGTCGTCTTTACATGGCGGAGTTCGTAGCTTCCCATTTTTCGGCGTTCGCCGGTGTCGACCGAGTCGATGGTCACCACGACATCCGCTCCGGTCGTTTCAACCTGCGGAGCGGGACGGGCGCGCTTAACCCGCGTTGCCCAATCCTCAATCGGAAAAGACGTGTAGGTCTTCTCCTTGTCGTGCAGGTGGAGTCGCAGCCTCTCGTCGCACTGAGTTATGGTTGCGCCATTCATGCTGCTTCCCGCGTTCTGAATAATATATTCACTGCGTTGGCGGGATCCTTTAAGGTAGAGCGTCTGCACGCTGGAATAATGGTTGTCATCTGTGCGGCGAGTCTTGATGGCCAGGTCGGGGAAGGTTGGGACCACGGGCTTAGGCAAGCGCACAGGTGCGGTTAGCAGCAGCACGGAGAGCAGACCGAGAGTGGAGGGAACCACAGCGCTTCCTCCTCTTGTCATCCCGAGGAGCAAAGCGACGAGGAATCTGCTTCTCGCCGGGGCGCGAAAAACCCAGATCCCTCGCATTGCTCGGGATGACAAATCAAGCTAGACGTAGCACTAAACACCAGCCATGGCCGGCTCAACCTCGTAAATCGAATGCCACGACGTTGCCGCCTTCAGGCGGTCATTCACATTGTTGATATTCTTCACGCCCTCGGTTTGCAGCCATTTGCGGAAGGCTTCCGCACCCTGCTTGGCGTAGATCGGGATGCCATCTTTCCAGGTGGCACGTCCGCAGAGCACACCATTAAACTTCACGCCTGATTCTCCGGCGAGTTCGAGCGCTTCGGTGAACTCAGCGTTGCTTACGCCCGCGGACAAATAAATGAACGGCTTGGTAGTAACCGATGCGGCTTTCAAAAACAGGTCCGCGGCTTCCTTTTTGCTGTAGGCTTTCTGCCCGGCGTAAGCCTTCGCGCCTTCGACGAACTTCATGTTCACCGGCACTTCCACTTTCAGCACGTCGACGCCGTATCGGGGCTTGGTGAACTCGCGCATGCTCTCGATGACGATCTGCGGTTTTTTCTTGGCGTACTCGAATCCTTTCTCGTCCGCGCCTTCTTCGTATCCCACAAATTCCAGAAAAAACGGAATGTCGTTGGAGCGGCATTCATCGCCGATGCGCTCTACCCAGGCATGTTTCTTGTCGTTCACTTCTTTGGGATCGAAAGGCGTGTAGTAAAGCAGAATCTTGACGCAGTCCGCCCCTGCTTCCTTCAGTCGCCGCGCCGACCAGTGATCGAGCAAGTCGCCCAGGCGCCCGGGACCAGTCTTGTCGTACCCGGTCTTTTCATAAGCCAGCAGCAGGCCCGCATTCTTAGCCCGCCGCTTAGAAGCAGGCAACCCCCACTCCGGATCAAGCAGAATCGCGCTCGCATGAGGCGTAAGAACCTCCGCCACCAGCGACTTGAATTCCTCCATCAGCGCATCGCCAACTTCCCCACCCTTTTCCTTAGCCAAAGACTTCTGCAAAGACCCTCTCTGGTCCATGGCAGCTGCGGCAATCACGCCTTGGTTATTGGAGACTTTTTTTAGGCCAGCCAGCTTTCCGGGAGTGAGTTTCATAGGATTCCTCCGTGGTAATTTTACTCGATGAATTCTTAGCGCAGGCCATTGTAAACCAAAGCGCGGGCTGCCTATTAGCCCAAGATGGGACTGTGTTGGAGTTACCTGTCTCGCAGCCACAGAATCGGTCGGCTCGGCTTCAGGACTGGAGAGAGCATTTTCCAGGGCGCAAGCGGGCCAGATGGGTTTAGAATGGGTGCCGTTTTCGATGTCAAGAAGGAAATGCGTGGTCACCAGCCGATGCCCCCCGACCGATCCCACGATTCCGCAAGGAGACTAATCTATGAAGAGACCGCTTACCAACCGCACGCTGCTGGTTTTCGTCGTACTGTCTCTCGCGCTCCCGGGCCTTGCACAGACCGGTGACATAAAGACAGATCCCGAAATCAGCGCCATCGTGAGCAGTGTGAATTCCACCAACATCCTCAACACCGCAACCAAGATGCAGCATTTCAGGACCCGTCAATCCTGCTCGGGCGAACCGGAAAAAGGACACGGCGTGACGGCCGCACGGGAGTACCTGTTCAGACAGTACAAGGCTATTCCCGGCCTGCACGTCAGGCTGGATCAGTTCACGCATCCCAACTGTCCGAGTTCGCCGACGTACAACGTGATCGCCTGGTTACCGGGCAAGAATCCCCACAATCTGGTGATCATCGGCGGTCACTACGATTCGCGCACCACCAACGTCCTTGATAACGCTTCCAACGCGCCCGGCGGAAACGATTCCGGTGCACAGACTGCGGTGGTACTGGAACTAGCGCGGGTGCTTTCCGGACACGCCTTCGATGCCACCATCGTATTCATCTCTTTCTCCGGGGAGGAGCAAGGGCTGTACGGTTCAGGCGAGATTGCGGCCAACCTCAGCAAGTACTTCAAGAAACCGGAAGTGATCGTGATGCTGAACACGGACATTCCCGGCGGCGACAAGGCTGCCAACAAGCCAGCCGATTTCAAGAAGTTCCGTTTGTATTCTTCGGGAATTCCGCGAGAACAGCAGTCCAACAGCCCGGACGGTACCACCGACAACACCTCGCCTTCGCGCGGCGTGATGCGCTATGTGGGAACCTGGGGCGGGGCGTATGTCCCCTCGCTGACCATGGAGCCAGAACTGCGTGAAGATCGGCCGGGCCGTGCCAGCGACCATGTCTCTTTCATCAACAACGGTTATCCCGCTGTCCGGCTGATGGAGACCTTCGAGTGCTCGCCTTCGCCGGTGAACAACACCTGCGGACAGCCGCAGCTGCCGTGCCCTCCTCCGCTGCAGATTCCGGCGTTTTGCAAAGACATCAACTTCATCACCACACACCAGCATTCGCCGCATGACCTGGTGAAGTTCATTACTCCAACCTACGCCGCGACCATTGCGCAGGTTATCGCGGCCTCGGCCGCGAGTCTGGCCCGCGCGCCTGGATCGCCGCAGAACTTCGACGCCACCGGCAACGCGGTGCAGGGCATAACCATCAAGTTCGACAATCCCGCGGGAGGAAATGTCGATCACTTCGTCGCGGCCGCCCGGCCCATAAGCCAGAACTTCTACCTGCGGCGAATCACGGTTACGCACGATACCAAGCGCGTGATCACACCCCGGGAGCTCGGCCTCAAACCCGGCGACAGCTTCTTCGTTTCCGTCGCCGCGGTCGACGCGGTAGGGCACGAATCGCTGTTTGCCTATTCGGAAGTGCGCTGCGATTCGAACGGCTGTACGATTCCCGCTTACGCCAGTCACTTCAAAGAGCCGCTCCCTCCGCCTCCGCCGAAGATCCCGGCGGACAAGGAGTAGCACTGAGAGAACGGGAGAAGCTGATGCTTCTCCCGTTTCGCGTTTCCGGAGGCATTCATTCGTTCCGGAGGTGGCACAAGCCACGGTTCATTTCGGTATTGGTGTGCAGTGACTTCAAACTGCACCTACTGTCCATCCTCCGGTTCAAATCGCCAATCCGAATCTCTTGGAAGGAATGGAGGAGACAAATGGAAAAGAGAACAGCAGCGTTACGGATAATAGTTTGCCTGGCTGTGTTGACTCTGGCTGGCGTAACCGCGGTGGGCTTGGCGTCCAAGGACGGGTTCGCTCCCGTGGAGCAGGACGATGCTGCCCTGAACACGATCTACACCAACCTGGGGACTGGGCACAAAGTGTATAACGGCACGCAAGGTTGGACAATTGGCGGGGACGGCTCGCCTTTCGGACGAATGTGGGTTGCAGAACCGTTCACGCCCGCTTCCGACGCCATCGTGACTCGAATTAAGGTTGCGGTCGGCAATGTCACCGGGACCAACGGCGTCTCGATAGCCCTGGCAGACGACAAAGAGGGTGTACCTGGAAAGTTTCTTAAACAGTGGTTCAAGACAAACCTGCCCAACGGCGGGTGCTGCGTCTTGCAGGTGGAGAACGACGCTGCGGGAATTGCGGTCAAAGGCGGCGTCCAGTATTGGGTTGTCGTCAAGACCAGTGCGAAAACCAACGATACCTGGGATGAGTTCAATTATTCCAATAGTGCCGCGAGCCAGATGGCGACCAACACCGGTGCGGGTTGGATAAAAGCGGGATACAACCGGCAGGGCGCTTTTGGAGTCTTCGGAAAGTAGCCCCGGGGAATCAGGGGCCGAATCTTTCGGCGGCGCGGGCTCTGGCTTTGGCGGCTTCTTCTTCGCGATTCTTGGGCGGGGCAGTGGTTTCGAGCGCGCAGAGCAGGCGGTTCGAGACGGCAGCCACCTCCTCGATGGCGGCGAGAAACATCTGTTCATTGGCTTTTGATGGTTTGTTGAAGCCGGTGATTTTTCGGACGAACTGGAGCGAAGCGGCGCGGATTTCTTCCTCCGTGACCGGGGGATCGAAGTTGAACAGGGTTTTGATATTGCGGCACATGACGATGTCCTCAGCGATAAACTTCTGGGCGATGCAAAAGGGGCAAGCGCCTTCGAGCAGGTTTATCTTAACAATCCGCGAGAGTTTTTTCTCGATCCGGCGATTGGTAAACGACGCGAAGAGCGACCTGACGCGGTCCGGGTCGAGCGGGTTCGTCGGGGTGCCGTCAATGAGTGTAACCGGGGATGTAACAACAACGATCCGAGGTCGTTGCGGAAGTCGGCATTGCAGCTTCCGTCATGAGGTTGGTTTTACAAGACAATAGCCGCCACTTCGACCGCACCAAGTGCAATCCAGCAGATCGCCCTCCCACGCGCCCCGGCTAACCAATATCCGCCAGCCGCGCTGAAGCAAAGAACTGCGCTTGACCATCCACTTGCCCACGCGGCAGGCTTGCTTAGCACTTTCAGGAGTTTCATTCGATTATCCTATCGGAAAATACAGCAGCCCCGCCTCCCGTCTTTTTCTTCCGCCTTTCAAAGGGCATCAGGTGAGTTATTCTTTTGGTGGAACATTCCCTAGAGATGAGTGAAGGCGTCCGCACGAAGAACGGGAGTTGGTGGAGAACCTGGCTATTAGATCGGGTGGCTCGACTGCGGAAACGTGAGGGCCAGATATTTCTGGTTTTGGCGCTGGTGATCGGCGCATTGACCGGGCTGGCGGTCGTCGCATTCATCTTGCTCACGGAACGACTGGGGATGCGGCTGTATCCGGTGGGGGGCGCGCCGTGGCGGCGTCTGCTGTTTCCTGTGGTGGGCTCACTGGGCATTGGTTACCTGCTCTATCGCTATTTTCCCGATGCGCGAGGCAGCGGAGTACCGCAGACCAAGGCTGCACTGTTCGCGCGCGAAGGGCGCATCACGCTGCGCACCGTGCTTGGCAAGTTTCTCTGCACGTCGGCGACGCTTGCCAGCGGAATCCCGCTGGGACGCGAAGGACCCTCGGTTCAAGTTGGTGGGGGCATTGCTTCCGTGCTCGGACGGCTCCTCGGGCTGCGCACCGAGCAAGTAAAGAAGCTAATCCCGGTGGGAGCGGCGGCGGCCATTGCAGCAGCATTTAATACGCCTCTGGCAGCGGTGCTGTTTTCGCTTGAGGAGATCATGGGTGATCTCCATGCACCGGTGATGGGCGCGGTGGTGCTGGCCTCGGCGACTGCGTGGATGGTTCTGCGCCTGTCTCTCGGCAATCATCCACTCTTCAAGGTTCCGCAATATCAACTGGTCCATCCGGTGGAATTTGCGGTTTATGCCGTGCTCGGTGTGGTTGGCGGTGTGATTTCGGTGGCTTTCACCAAGCTCTTGCTGAGCATGCGGGCGCGGTTCCTGCGATTCCCGCAGAAGACGGTCTGGTTCCAACCAGTAGCGGGCGGGTTGCTGGTCGGACTGATGGGCTGGTTTGTGCCGCAGGTTCTGGGCGTAGGTTATGGCTTCGTCGGCGAGGCTTTGAACGGAAGGATGGCATTCCAGTTGATGATGATGCTGGTGGTTCTGAAACTTATCGCAGTTACCACCAGTTATGCGTCAGGCAACGCGGGCGGTATCTTTGGCCCCGCCCTGTTCATCGGCGCAATGTTGGGAGGTACGGTGGGGACCGTGGCGCATCGTTTGTTACCGGCTTACACCGCAATGCCGGGTGCCTACGCGCTGGTTGGGATGGGCGCGGTCTTCGCAGGGATTGTGCGCGCTCCCATGACCTCGGTGCTGATGATCTTCGAGATGACGCAGGACTATGCGGTGATCGTCCCGCTGATGATTGCTAATTTGGTGAGCCTTTTCATCGCTTCCCGATTGCAGCGGGAGCCCATCTACGAAGCCCTCGCCGCGCAGGATGGCATACACCTGCCGACGGCGGAGACGCACCAACGACACGGTCGGCGTCAGGTATTAAGAGTCATGCAGACCGCAAGCCAGTTTTTGCCAGCCGAGATCACGGTTCGGGAGGCGCTGGAGCGGGTTCGCTCAAGGGAAGTCCGAACGTGGCTGGTGACGGATCGGCGAGGTGTGATTGGCGTTATCAACCTTTCTCGGCTGGAGCGTGAACTGGCGGAGGGTGCAGATAAGAACCTCAGTGAGTTGGTGGATGCGCTGGTTTTTCCGCACGTCCACTCCGATCAGGGGCTGGATTTGGCACTTGAGCGCATGGGCGCAAATCAGATCGAAATCCTGCCCGTCGTGAGCCGTGCGGATGTGCACAAGTTGGAAGGCATCGTGACGCTTCGGGATGTGCTGGATGCTTACGGTGTAAGCCGCGCCTGATCGGACTTTTGCGAGCCGACTTTGCTGGTCAGGGATTTCACCCAATCAGTCACAGAAAAATCGCGTATGCCAATAGACCTAGACAGACGGTAATCGCTAGCGCCCAGATCAAATAGCATGTCACCCGCATGGCATGATCTTCGTCCGGAAACTGCTGAACACGGGTCACGGTGGAAACCTCCCCCCGCGCAAATTCTACGCCAACGGTCACTCAATCCGATCGCGATTTCATGGGGCCGCGTTCAGCGGTCTTGACCCCAACTGACGAAACCAGGCCATAGCACTCAAATCCCCCGTAGCCGGGTCAATGAGTGAAATGGGGATGTTTCGACACTCTACGCGAACTGCTGTTTCGGCCAAGGAGAAGGCCGGGCGGACAGAGCTAAGCATCATCCGCCGGTGCTTTCGCTTTCAGCTAGTCTCTATTCTGTCCCGAGCACACCTGCCGAGAATCTGCCACAATGTTTCTTGTTAGAAATGCGCTGGCACTTCGTGCCGAAAAATGTTGAGCTGAAAAAGGCATCGCAGGGCTCTTTCGGCCCATAGGAATGTTTCCCCGATGTGGTCGAAATGAAGTATCGAGCCTGATCGCAATTGGAGTCGCCAGTATTCGTGCACTCAGGCACAGTGGTCAGCCAATAACGACCGGGCGGAAGGACCACAGGCTTGATCTTCGTTAGTGCGGTGTATTCCTCATCGCCAAATCCGCCCCGACCCGTAGGCTTGAAGCTGGCAGCGCTATTGCCGGAGGCGATGACGGTGCCGCAGTAACCCTCTTTCACGTCCTTGCGAATCGACCAGTACGCTTTAGGAGGATCAAGCAGGTTGACGTCTGAGAGGTCATTGGTAAACAAGCCGGTGACCGTCCACTGCTGTGACTCAGGAACATCGAACGGAACGAGCACCGCGGTGCCGCTAGAAACGATGATGTCTTTCTCGTTGGCAAGACCATTCTTGCCGTCGAAGTCTCCGGCATAGAACAAGCAAGGATTGCAGTACTTCGGCGGAGCAGGCGCTTGGGAATTTGCGCGAGACCTGTTGCTTGGAATACCGGAATCAGCAGGAGCCCAACAAGGCAGAGAAGATAAGGTTTCATGGAAACCTCCATTTGTATTCGAATCTTACAGTTCGGACAACTCTCTTGAGGGACGTACCGATGGAGCTTCTACCAAACGCCCCGCATTATAACACCGAAGAGCAAGCGGATTTTCGTTCCCGAGTACAAACAGCGCGGTGCCCCGGTCATTAGTCGATGAAAATCAGGCGTTGGGTGCCCCGCTCCCCCGCTCCTTGTGGCTATTTCGCAAGGGGCGCGGGGTGCTAGCGCAGCGATGCCTCGTTATCCTTCACGCAACCACGGACACCTCGCCGTGTGGCTGCGCTGCGGCTTGACACCATCCTTTTCCTAGTTGAAAATTGCCGGGTTCGAAGCGTGCGATGTCTCACTGATCGCGCGGCAGTCGGGCAGACCCCGGGAGCATTCCACGGTGGTCCCATTTGGTTCCGTCGAGGAGGCTCCATGACACGCAAATCCTTCGCGCACGTCTGCAATCTCAACTTTGTTTTTCTCTTCACCGCTGCTTTCACCTTGGTGGCCGCTTTTGCGGCCTCGGCTCAGGAAGAGAAGTCGGCTCCGGATTATGACCGGCCGTGGCAACATTTTGCGAAGTCGGGGCACGGGGAAGCTCAGGGCTCTCCGGTTGCTGGAGGAGTAAGTTTTCGAAAGGCAGTACCTTATACCACGAGCGGCTACAACCCTTACTCGGTGGCGGTCGCGGACGTGAATGGCGACGGTATTCTCGACCTGATTGTCGCGAACCAGCAGCAGAACAAGAACGATCCCGAGGGCTCGATCAGTGTCATGCTGGGGAAGGGTAACGGAACGTTTCATGCGCCGGTGAATTACGACTCGGGTGGGCAAAGCGCTTATTCCATCGTCGTTGCTGATGTTAACGGCGACGGCAAGCTGGACCTGGTGGTGGCGAATGGTTGCCTCGGAAGCAATTGCGCGACGGGAAGCGTGGGCGTGCTGTTGGGAAAAGGCGACGGAAGTTTCAAGAACGCGGTGACTTATAACTCGGGCGCGGCATCTGTTTTTGGCTCGCGTGTAGCGGTCGGTGATTTGAACGGCGACGGCAAGCTCGATCTCGCAGTCGCAACTACGGGATCCGGGTGTGGCAATGGTTGTCCAAAGGGCTTGGTCGGCGTTTTGCTGGGAAAAGGCGACGGAACATTCAAGAAGGCTAGAACCTATAGCACGGGCGGATTTGATGCCATCGGTTGGGTCGCGATAGCAGATGTGAATGGCGACAAGAAGCCCGATCTGCTAGTGGCGAATTATTGCGCGACGGAGTGCAGTTTTCCACCCTCGGAAGGATCGGTTGGCGTGTTGCTGGGGAAGGGGGACGGAACATTCCGGACGGTTAAAACCTACCTGTCAGGTGGGGATGGTGCCGTTTCCGTAGCGGTAGCTGATTTGAATAAGGATGGCAAGCCAGACCTCCTGGTGGCGAATTGCGGACCTTTGGCGTGCGGCCCTGGCTCTCCTGGGGGCAACGTTGCAGTGTTGATTGGGAACGGCAATGGCACCTTTAAGCCCGCGTTTAGATACCTGGCGGCGAACTCGCCATTCAACGTGATTGCCGCCGACGTGAACGGCGACGGGAATCTCGACATCGTGGCGTCAAATTGGGGCACCTCGAACGGGGGTTCGAATGACGGCTCCGTCACCGTTCTACTGGGCAAAGGCAACGGTAGGTTCCGTCCGGCGCAAACCTTTCCATCAGGCGGAGCCGAGGCGCCGTCGGTCGCGGTAGCGGATGTGAATAAAGATGGTCGTCCGGACATAGTGCTGGCTTGCGTCGCGGACACTCTGAACCAGAGTTCGACGGGCGTGGTCACGGTGCTGATTAACAATACGAAGAGCGCAGCGCGTTCGGCTCAGACTGTGGTCACATTTCATTAGCACGGGGCGGACGCGGATCAATGAGTTTCGGTTTTTCAAGGGAGTGCTAGGCGATCTACCGCCTGTTGCACTACCGGGTGACTGGTTGAGATTGACAATTGTCACCCCTGAGCACATAATCCCCCCCCAGATGTGGGAAGCCTTCCTAGCTGCCCGTCTGTGTATTTCTGGGCGCTGGCTTCTGAAGCCGCACGATTCAGCATCGACCGTTTCCCTCGGGCTCTCGCAACCAGGGATTCAAGATGAGGGAAGTCGCAAACCGTATGAATGGGTCGGACTCCCGGCATCTGACATGGAGCCGGGGTAGACGAGACCAAGTGCACGAAAAACTGGTCGGTCAGTAAGTAAACCAAGGTTAAGGAGAGAGTTTATGTTTCGCAGGAGTGTATGTCTGGGTGTATGTCTTCTGTTTGCTTGCTCCGTTCTGCCAGCCATGGCCGGGCAATCCGCAACATCCACAGACGCACCAGCGGTTGCGGTTTACTACGGCTGCGTCAACAACTCAACGGGTGCCATCCGTATCGTCGGCCAGGCCACCCAGTGCAAGCCAACTGAACACAAAATCCACTGGAATCAGTTAGGGCCGAAAGGCCCACAAGGACCGCAAGGGAAGCAAGGACCGCAAGGGCCACAAGGGGTGCAGGGACCACAAGGAGTGCAAGCGCCACAGGGACCGCAAGGTCCACAGGGGGTACAGGGACCTCCGGGAATGTCCGAAGGCAGCTTCTATTTGCTCGAGCCAGGAGCTAATGCAACCCTGGTTAGCAGTCCCGTTGTTTACTGGATTACCAATCACGTTCAGACCACGGGCTGGTACTTCGTATCGCTATCTACGATGATATGGATAGACGGTTCCGATGGAGGCGCCTTTTGTTTCGACAGCCTCGCTAGTACCGGTACGGCCAGCCAGTACGGCGGATCTACTCTGGTTGGCGGATATCAAGAGATATCTATCAACGATGCGCTTTTCATCAACGCCGGAGACTACGCTCAGGCATCGTGTTACAGCCTCAACGGCGACGGTTCCAGTTCCATCTACAACGGGGCATTCACGGCTACTTTGATAAATAGCTTTTTTGATGCCAACCCGAAAGGAAATTCGAACCGGAGGAAAATTCCCGCGAGGCCGCCAAGATAGTCTCGGACCGCTCCTGTGGATTTAGATGCACTCAGGCAATGTTGGTGAGGTCGAAGTAGGCATGGAAGACAATCCGCACCAAATGGCCGTCCGGTATGGGCGGCTTTTCTTTTGCTTCGAGCCGAAAGTGGTTGCGCGCGGCTTCGGTCTGGAACACCGATTTTACAGCACTAATCACGAGACACCAGCTGTCAGGTCAGCATCCAGCAAACAAAGAAAGATAGTCCGGATTGGCCGGATTTTTTCTCGATGGATACCTGCGTTTACTGGCGCAAGGTCAGCGTGCCAAGTATGGCTTGTTGTTTAGAGATGAGGGACTGCACGCCTTGGCCGGCGAGGGCGATCATTCTTGCCAGTTGTTGTTCGTCGAAGACCTGGTGCTCGGCGGTGGCTTGGATGTCGACTAGTTTGCGGCCGGCAGTCATTACGAAGTTCATGTCCACGTCGGCGCGGGAGTCTTCTTCGTAGCAGAGGTCGAGGAGGATTTCGCCGTCGACGATGCCGACGCTTACCGCTGCGACGAAATCACGCAGCGGAGCTGAGGTCAGGGTTCCGGCTTCGACTAATTTTTCGAGCGCTAATCCCAGGGCGATGAATGCGCCTGTGATTGACGCGGTGCGGGTGCCTCCGTCGGCTTGGATCACGTCGCAGTCGATCCAGATTGTGCGCTCGCCGAGGCGTACCAGGTCGGTGACGGCTCGCAGGGAGCGTCCGATCAGGCGTTGGATTTCGTGGGTGCGGCCGCTGGAGCGGCCCTTGGTTACTTCGCGCGGAGTGCGGGTTAGCGTTGCGCGTGGGAGCATGCTGTACTCGGCGGTGATCCAGCCTTTGCCGCTGTTGCGCAAGAATAGTGGAACGCTTTCTTCGATGGAGGCGGTGCAGATCACGCGGGTGTTGCCGACCTCGATGAGGACGGAGCCTTCGGCGGTGTTGATGTATCCGGGGACGATGTTGACCGGGCGCATCTGGTCGGGAGTGCGATTGTCGGAGCGATAAAACATATCGAGGGATTGTAGCAGGGTATGGGGCGTCGTCAGGGAAGGCCATTGCGCAAGTTTGCGCCGTCTGTAGGCCGGGGCTTGGGGTTTTGAGCGGAATAGATTCTGCCGGACACTGAACCGAATTAGTACTACTTTCCGTTCCCGAGTACAATACAGCCAATCATTCTCGTGCCGGGAGGTTGCGATGAAAACCACAGGTTTCCTACTCGCCGTGTTGGTCTTGAGTTCGTGGGCTATTGCACAAAGAAATCCAATGGCGCCAAAACCCATTAACCCAGCCCCCGTGATCCAACATGGAGTGGACATGGCCCAGGCTCGATCATCTGACCAAAGTGCTTCTCCGGTGTACCAGCAGCAGAGCGGCGATCAGGCAAAACTCAGGCAAGATGCCGATGAACTGGCAAGCCTGGCAAAATCTATTCCTCCGGCGATCGATCAGACCACGAGGGGGTTGCTACCTGAGGACTTGGATCAAAAACTCAAGAGAATCGAAAAACTGGCCAAGCAATTGCGCTCGCGAATCTCTCACTAAGAGAACTGCTCACGGATCTTCTTATCTACACCTGCCCTTCCGCAACTCATTAAGAATTGCGGCTGAACCTGGATCGACGACTAGGGGTACATTCCATGCCATTGTATTTTCTCACCATTGTTCATTTGAGGCATGGGTATAGCATCGCGGAAGCGCTGCGCCACCCAAAATCCAGCAATTCACTGGGCATTCTGCAGTTGCGCGACTACCTGGGTTATTGCGGGGACGTCGTAGAAGTTGGAGAGGTCGGCGTGGCCGGCTAGGGTGTCGCGCTCGTTTCCTTCGACCAGAATCTTTACTCGAGTAATTCCGGGAATATTCGCGGACAGCGTTTCGACCAACGAAACTACCGTGAGTTCCTCGACCAGCACGCCGGAGCGGTGGCTGTCGGCGAAGGCGGCGTTTAGATCGATTACGGCGAGGCCGGGATCGACCAGGTAGACATCGCGGATCTCCGACCCCGCGCCCAGGGGATGCGGGGAAAATTTGTCGAGGTAAAGGTTGAGCAGGGCGCGAAGCAGTTCCGCGGCGCGTTCCTGGCGTCCAGTCGGGAGCGGGATGCGCACGGGCTTGGGGCGCAGCACGCCAGCATCGTCATAAGCGACATACAGGGTTACTTGTTCGGTGGCGCCGGAAACTGGCGGCGCGACGGGTTGAGTATTCGTCGCAGACGATTCGCTGCGATCGACGCGGCTGCGCATGCGCCAGACATAGACGCTCATTCCCAGGGTGATCACCAGCAGGGCGGTCACGCCGATGATGAGGTGGCGCGGGATCATCGGCCGGCCTCGAGTTTGTCGCGAACGTCGGCGATCCCGGCCGCAATCGCTCCGGCGATCAATAGTTGGTAGGGCGGGGAATTCAGTTGGGAAATGTCATCGGTTGGTGGTGCGAGTTCCAGCGCGAGGGCGGTAGTCGTGATGTTGTTCAAGGGGCGCAGCGGCGCGATCAGAGAGCGCGCGGGGATTCGTTTGTTTTGCAGTTCCGTTGCCAAAATAGTTCCGACCGATCGACTGAGAGGCTGCGAGGCAGTTTGAGCCGCATCCCAGCTCAGGAACGGGCCTTGGTTTTCGGTTCCAGGAGGAACCAGCGCCGCATATATGCGGAGACCGTTGCCCTGGGACGCGGCATGCACACAGATGTAGATTGCAGGATGAGCGGAATTGGTTAAGCTGGCGCGCTGGTCGAGGCTGAGCGTGCTGTCGCCGTCGCGGAGAAGCAAGGTGGCTAAGCCGCGCAGTTCGAGTTCCTGGCGCAGTCGGCGGGCGAAGCTGAGCGTGACATCTTTTTCCGCCAGTTGATCGGACAAGGAGGCGCCGCGCTCTTCGCCTCCGTGACTGGGATCTACGACTGCAAAGTAACGGCGGCTGGCGACGGGCGCGGCTGGGCTCGGAGTTGGTGGGGAAGGTGTGGTCCCGCCGGCCGTGGTCTGCGGGGGTTGAGCCTGGGCCGTGGTCTGCGGCGGAGGCTCAACGGTGATGCTGCGTCCATCGTGACTGAAGTTCGCGATGAGAGGGATGCTCGCCGCAACCACGAGTTCGGCGACTCCGTTCTGCTCCTGAAAGCTGGCGGAGGGGATGACCTTGCTGTCGAAGGTGAGCACTTGAGACCCGGGCGCCACCAGCGCTTCATGGGTGAACACCATACGCAGCTTTCCCGGCTCCGTGGCGATCATCGGGTTCACCGGCGCGGTGAAGTTGATCACCAGTTTCGGGGGCGTGGTCGTGGTCACCTGCGCGGTGAAATGAACAGCTACATTGCCGATAAATAGACGCCGGGAATTCGAGTTGAAGGTGACCGGGCCGCCGAGAATGCGGGGCAAGAGCGTACCCAGGCAAGAGAGCGGGACCAGGCCGCGGCGGTTCTCCAGGAGGAAGATCGAGGGAAGATCAAAGTCGGCGCCACCAATGCGGGCGCGGGTTTTTTCCGCGGTGAATTCGCTATCTACGTCGTTGTAGCGGAACTTCCAGTGGGTTCCGCTGGCCTTGGCGCTGACGTTCCCCAGAGGCTCGAAGACTTCGAGCAGGCCAACGTATTCGTCGCCGTTGCGTTCGAGAACCGGCAAGGTGTAGTTGGCGGCAGTCGAAAAGATGGAGAGGCGCTTTTCTTCCGGAGCGGCGGAAAGAAGAAGGACGGAAGCCACGAAGATCGCGGTTGCGAACGCCAGCATCGCGCCAACGGCGGGGACGGAATGTCCCCGCGACAGCCGGCGAGACGCCGGCGCTACTGGGCGGCGCGGGTTACTCCAGCGCATAAATGGTCAGGCCACTTAATAGTTTGGGGTAGAAGTCGGTGGATTTTTGCGGCAAGACTTCGCCGGCGAAGGCGATGTCGCGGACTTGCCTCATGCGGGCGGGGTTCATCAGGAAGGCTACATTGGCGGATCCGTCCCGTACCTTTGCCAGGGCTTCGGCTGCGCCGCGGACGTAACTGATGTTCTTCTGGTCGCGGATTGCATCCTCGGAGATTCCCAGCACGCCTTCGAGCAGGCACTTGTGCAACTGAACTACGTCGAGAGACTGCTGACGGAGCGAGAGGCCCTGAAGCAGGCTGGACGCGAGAGCTCTGGGAGTGTCGAACAGAAACGCGCGATTGGCCGTGACTCCGAGCAGGGCGGTGCCAGCGTGCCCTGCCTCGCGAAGGATTCCGACGGCTCGCGGGGCATCGATGGAGGGATCGACCTCCTCCACGCTGAAATAGGATCGGGCACGGTCGCGGAGGGCGTCGGGAGAAAACGATTCCAGGCCGTGCACAACGCGATGCGTGGGCAAAACCACCAGCCCGGGGCTTTCCATATTAATGAAGGTCATCATGACCAAATCGTACGCGGCGAGTTCCGACGAAGGTGCGATTGCTCCGGCCATAGCCCGGCGCCCGTTGCGATAGTTCAGGGCGGTTTCGTAGCGATGGTGACCGTCGGCGATGATCAGCTTTTGGTCGCGCATCTTACTGCGGACGACTTCAATGAGGCCGGGATCGGAGACCCTTCGGACCTGATGCAAAACTTCATATTCGTCCCGGATGTCGATACAGATTTCCATATCCGGTGAAGCGCTCGAAAGCGCGGTGTCGATCTCGCCGGCGGCATCGCTGTAAAGCATGAACAGCTGGCCGAAATGTGCGCGCGTCGCCCGCAGAAGTTGCAGACGATCTGCCTTAGGTTTGGCGAGGGTTTGCTCATGGCGATGGACGATGCCGGCCGAATAGTCCTCAATCTTCCCCAGAGCAATGAATCCCCGGCGCTCCAGTTCGGGCCCCCCGCCAGGGGGTTGAAAACGCTGGATGTATTGGTAAAGAGATTGCTCGCGATCCTGTCGAAGGATGCCCTGCCGGCGCCAATCCTGAAAGGAAGCGGCGGCGCGTGTGTAAATGTTTTCCTCTGAATGGTCGGTTGGTTGCGGCTTTCCGAGGATGATGCGAACCAGGTTGTGAGGACTGGCATCATAGTATCGGCTCTGCATCTCGGGCGTGATCTTGTCGTAGGGCTGAGTTACGACCTGGGACAGATCAACCCGGGACGGGTTATAGCGCCAGGCGCGGAACGGTTCAATGTGAGCCATAGCTGGAAGGGGAATTGTACATCTTCAAGGTTCTTATTGAGGTAAGCCCAAGATCTTAAATCGCGAGATCGCGGAGAAGGGTCGCAGAGTTCGCGGAGCGGCCCGGTGAAGAGTTGAGATCTTACGGGGATTTGACAGCTATTTTACAACTGTGGTCCGGAAACGTATTCAAATTGGAATAGCTGGGGTGGCTGGGAATGGGCATGAGGGCTGTTGTGCCCGCTCCGGGAAATCGTTAGTGCGCAGAGAAAAAAGGCTGGCGCCATGGGGATTGAGCTGTGGTACGATCAGCTTCAATGAGGTAGTTGTGGGCCGCCATTACAGGCACGAGTGGTTTCGCCGCCTGACCGCAAACCGAGGGAGCGTGCTGGGTGCGGGAAGGCGTGCGCTGGTTCTCGGGTTAGTCATTTCCGTTACCACGCTCATTTGCCTCGCACCAGTTGCTTCCGCGCAGACTCCGGTCGACGATGTCCACATCAGCCCGCGAGTGGAACCGCCTAAGTCCAACCCCTCCGACTACATCGATCCGTCTCTAAAAACTCACACCAAGCCCTTGAAGGTTGACGTGAGCCTGGTTCTGGTGCCGGTCACGATTACCGATCCCATGAACCGCCTGGTTACGGGTCTGGACAAAGAGAATTTTCAACTGTTTGAAGGCAAGGACGCGCAGGAAATCCGCCATTTCTCCAGCGAAGACGCGCCCGTGTCGATCGGCGTCATCTTCGACATGAGCGGCAGCATGGCCAGTAAGATTGAGCGAGCCCGCGAAGCGGTGATCGAGTTCTTCAAAACCGCCAATCCGCAGGACGAATTTTTCATGGTCACGTTCGCGGATAGGCCGGAGGAGGTCTCCGACTTCACTTCTTCGGTCGACGACATCCAGGGGAAGCTGGTATACACCGTTCCCAAGGGACGGACTGCGCTACTGGACGCGATTTATCTGGGCGTCAGCAAAATGCGGCAGGCAAAGTATCAGAAGAAGGCGATTCTGATCATTTCCGACGGCGGCGACAACCACAGCCGCTACACCGAGGGCGAAATAAAATCGCTGGTCAAAGAGGCGGATGTGCTGGTCTACGCCATTGGAATCTACGATCACTATATGGCGACTCCGGAGGAGGCCCTGGGGCCGGCTCTGCTGGGCGAGATTGCGGAACTCACGGGTGGCCGTTCCTTTACCATTGACAACCCCAACGACTTGGCCGACGTCGCAACAAAAATCGGAATCGAACTACGCAACCAATATGTCCTCGGATACCGTCCAAAGAGCCCCGGGCACGACGGCAAATGGCGTAAGATAAAAGTGAAGTTGCTTCCGCCAAAAGGATTGCCGCCGCTAAAGGTGTACGCCAAGACGGGGTACTATGCTCCTTCGGAATAGTCGTGTTCCGGCTTTACTGATTGTCCTTCTTTCCATCGCTATAGCCGCCGGGGCACAAGTCACGGGGCAGTCAGTCCCTGCCTCAAGCGCCCCCAACCCGCCAGCAACCGCTACTGCTCAGGTCTCTCAAGCTCCGGCCTCGCCAGCTCCGGCCTCGGAAGATCCGCAGACCCAGAGTCAGAAAACCGAGAAACCGAAAAGTCCCGCTCAACCCAGTCCAGCTCAGCCTGCCGAAGCTCAACCAACGCAGAGCCAACCAGGTAAGGACCAAAAACAAGACTCCAGCGATAGCGGAGTCTTCGTCATCACCAAGCAAGTCGAAGAAGTCGTGGTTCACGCGACCGTTATCGACGACAAGAACCATCATCTGGTAACAGACCTGGAGAAGAGTGCCTTTAGCGTCCTTGAGAACAACCAGCCGCAGACCATTGTTTCGTTCCGCCACGAGGATGTGCCGGTAGCCATGGGCATCGTGATCGACAACTCCGGCTCGATGCGGGAAAAGCGCGACAAGGTGAATAAGGCCGCCCTGAACCTGGTGCGTTCCAGCAATCCGCAGGACCAGGTGTTCGTGGTCAACTTCAATGACGAGTACTACCTCGACCAGGAGTTCACCAGCGATATTAAGAAGCTGCGCGAGGCGCTGGAGAAGGTCGAAGCTCGAGGAGGGACTGCGCTTTATGACGCGGTCCTGGCCTCCGCCATTCATCTGAAGGATGCTCGCTTACAAAAGAAAGTCCTGTTCGTGGTGACCGATGGAGAAGACAATGCCAGCCGGAATTCCTTAGAACAAGCTGTTCGCCGGCTGCAAGAGGAGAATGGTCCGACCGTGTATGCGATCGGTTTGCTCGGCGAAGAGAAAGCGCGCCGGGCCCGCCGGGCACTGGAGACGATTGCGCAACGCACCGGAGGAATCAGTTTCTTTCCCCGCACTCTGGATGAAGTGGACGAGATCAGCCGAACCGTGGCTCACGACATACGCAACCAGTACACCATCGGATACAAACCTACAACCCCCAAGAGCGTAGGCGGCTACCGCGCCATCCGCGTGGAAGCCAAGGCCAAGGGATACGGCAAACTCGTAGTCCGCACGCGCAGCGGATACTACCCTGGCGAAGAACGCGCGCCGCAATAGACGTTGCCACCAACGTCGCTACGGTTCTGTAGAGACGGAGCTTGCTCCGTCTTGGTTTTCCGCCTGCGACCAAGGCATAGGCCCTTTGGTGCGATTGACGCCTTCGCTCCGCTTCCGTAACCTGTAGAGTGCAGAAGACAACCATTGAGCGCTCCCGCCTGCAGGTTGCTGACGATATTACGCAGCTCGTGGGCGAAACTCCCATACTCAAACTGAAACGGCTTGTGCCCGCGGGATCAGCGGAGGTATACGCCAAGCTGGAGTACCTGAATCCCGGCGGAAGTGTGAAAGATCGCGCCGCCATCGGCATTATTGGCAGAGCTGAAGAGCAGGGCCTGCTTAAACCGGGCGGAACGATCGTTGAAGCGACTGCGGGAAACACCGGCATCGGTCTGGCGCTGATCGGCGTCAACCGCGGCTACAAGGTTGCGCTTTTCGTCCCGGAAAACTTCTCGGAGGAAAAGGTGATGATCATGCGGGCCCTCGGCGCCGAGGTCACCCGCACCCCGGACGCTGAGGGCATGCAAGGAGCCATCAAGCGAGCCAAAGAACTAGCCTCCCAAAACCCCAAGGCCTTCATGGCCGGGCAGTTTGAAAATCCCGCCAACCCTGATTATCACTACGAAACCACGGCCCGCGAAATCTTCGAGCAGATGGACGGAAAGATCGACGCCGTCGTGATCGGCGCCGGAACTGCCGGCACTTTCACCGGCGTGGCACGCTACATGAAGAAGCACGTACCCAAAGTGCTGTGCGTGGCGGTGACCACGCAGGGCTCAGTGCTCGCAGGTGGAAAGGCCGGCCCCCATAAGGTAGAAGGGATCGGATCGAGCTTCATTCCCAAGACGTTCGATTCTTCGGTGTGCGACGAAGTTGCGGTCGCCAACGATGTTGAAGCCTTCGGCATGGTGAAAGAGTTGGCGGCGCGCGAAGGTGTGCTGGCAGGCTCTAGCGGCGGGGCCAACGTGTTCGCGTCGTTGCAGATTGCCAAGCGCCTCGGTGCGGGAAAACGCGTGGTCACCATGATTCCAGATTCAGCCGAACGCTATTTGTCGAAGAAGATTTTTGAGGGCGGGATTTGATCGCTTTCTGATGGAGGCCGGGCGTCCCGCCCGTCTTCCATCAAAAGAAACTGATTGCCGACTGCATCCAAATCATGAACAAAAACAATGTTTCCGGTTTCGCCACTCGCGCTATCCACGTCGGGCAGGAGCCTGACCTCGAAAGCGGCGCCATCTCCGCACCCATTCATCCAACCTCTACTTATGTTCAGCAGGAGATTGGCAAGAACAAAGGATACGAGTACGCGCGAGTTTCCAATCCCACCCGCACGCGGCTGGAAAAAAATCTGGCTGCTCTCGAAGGCGGAACCTCTTCCCGCGTCTTCGCCAGCGGCATGGCTGCCATCACCGCTCTCTGCACCATGTACAAATCGGGCGACCACGTAGTCTGCGGAAACAATCTCTACGGAGGAACGCCGCGCCTCTTCAACCAGGTTCTCACCGGGTACGGCATTGAATTTACCTACGTCGATACCTCCGACGTGAGGAATGTCGAGCGTGCCATTCGCAAGAAGACTCGCATGGTGTACGTGGAAACGCCCACCAATCCGCTCATGGCCCTCGCCGATCTTGAGGCTATCAGCAAGGTTTGCCGCGCCAAGCGGGTAGAACTCGTCGTGGACAACACTTTCCTGTCGCCGTACTTCCAGCAACCGATTGCGCTGGGAGCAGACATGGTCGTGCACTCGACTACGAAGTTTCTCAATGGGCACAGCGACGGTCTTGGAGGCGTCGTGGTATGCACCAAGCCCGAGCAGGCCGAACAACTGGGATTCATACAGAAAGTCACCGGGGCGATTCTTTCTCCCTTCGAGTGCTGGCTGGTGCTTCGCGGGGTCAAGACGCTGGCGGTGCGCATGGAGCAGCACGATCGGAGCGGCCGGGTCATCGCGGAATTTCTGGCTCAGCACAAGAAAGTAAAAAAAGTGTTCTATCCGGGCCTGCCCGATCATCCACAGTACGAACTGGCGCAGAAACAAATGACAGGCTTCGGCTCGATGATTTCGTTTGAAACCGGCTCGCTTTCGAATGCCAACAAGATGCTGAGAAAAGTCCGCGTCTGCTCACTGGCAGAATCCCTGGGCGGAGTGGAAACGCTGATCTCGCATCCCGCAACCATGACGCACGCGGCGTTAGGGGAAAAGGGAAGGAAAGAAATTGGCATTACCGACGGTCTGGTCAGGATTTCCGTAGGCATCGAGAACATCGAAGACATTATCGCCGACTTGGATCAAGCGCTCTCGGCAATGTAGTGCAAAGATTCCTGGATAATCCTTCCGCGGGCACGCCTTCAGCAAAAGCGCGAACTGTGCTGCAATCTGTCATTGCACCGCCTCCGCAAGCCACTTGAGATACTCCGGACTGCCGTCTTCAATCGAGATCGACAGACATTCCGGCAACTCATAAGAATGCATTTCGAGGATGGCATCGCGCACGCGCTCAAAAGGAGCAGCAGTTTTGACCCACAGCAACCACTCTTCAGCCTCTTCCACTTTCCCCTTCCAACGGTAAATCGACACAATTTTGGGGACGATGTTGACGCAGGCGGCGAGCTTGCGCTCGACCAATCCTTCGGCAATCCGGCGCGCTTCATCGACGGAGCCGGCGGTAGTCATGACGATTCTCTTGTCAGTCATATGAAATCAGCCTACAACAATCGGATTCAGGTAAAGATTAGCACGCCAAGAGTGTAGCGCTGCCGTCCCGGCGGTCGCCCACTTTCGCCCGCCTCTGAGGGCAGGTTGCAATTAGGACAGCCGCGGGAATGCCGGCGCTACTGTGGCGCGAAGAGAGGAATCTTAGGCTGGCAACTACACGAGCCCGTGTCAAAGTTGGTTCCTCTTATGTCGAATGAGATGACTTCCCTTGACGCGGGATAGGAAAGCGAAGTTCACTGAGAAACTGGGACAGAATCCTCGCGACCTCTTCGGCCGCAAGGTGGAATAGGTGTTTATCCCGAACTTGAGCGCAGCGGCCAGACAATGAATTTTCGAGTAGGGCGTCTCCCTAAAATCCGGGTTTTGCCACGGACGGAAGATAGCCTGCGGACGCTGGTGGAGCGGGCTCCGCAAGCCGAGGCCTGGGCCGATCGGATCACGGAAAAACTTCGCCCCACGTTGACTTTGCTCTATAGCATGCGACGCCGCTTGGCTACCGCCGCGGTCGCCGTGCTCACCGTATGGCTGTTCGCGCACGTCATGCTTGGCGCCAACGGCATGGTCGTTTACCGTCAGAAGAAGGCGGAATACCAGAGCCTGCAGAAGCAGATCGACGCTTTACAAAAAGAAAACGATCGCTACACCCAACAGGTAAAGTCGCTGCAGAACTCAGACCCCGGCACGATTGAGAAGGAAGCGCGGGAACAGTTGCATTATGCGCGTCCGGGAGAAGTGGTGTACGTCGCTCCTCCGCCCGCGCAACCGCCAACCCGGGAAACCAATGCCGCGCGTAAGTGAGTCTGTCGGACGGAGTTTCGTGATCACCGTTTGTGATATATTTCCATCAATATCCCTTTGATAACTATTAAGACCGGTGTCTGCTGGTAGCGCCTTCCGCCTTGTTTGTGACTGGCAGTGCGCAGCGGAATATGAGGGGCAAGGCGAAATTGGTTCCAAAAATCTGCGGGTTAACCGCTAAAAAGAGGTGGGGCATGAAAAAAGTATTGATGGCTTGCGCTGCTGTTTCGGTGTTGTTTTTCATGGTTGCGCTATCCTCGGCGGCAGATCAGTCTGCGACCGTGAATGGCTATGTGACCGATTCCATGTGCGGCGCCAAAGGCAACAACGCCGGCCACGCCGCCTGCATGACCAAGTGTCTCGGAAAGGGCGCGAAGGCGGTGATCGTCACCGATAAAGACCAGAAGATCGTCAACGTCGACAACCCGGACGTGCTCAAGGGACACGAAGGACATCACGTGGCGGTCACCGGAGCAATGACCGGCGACTCCATGCACATCGACAGCGTGAAGATGCTCTGATTGGGGCAGACAGAATCGAAAGGGCGGCTTAATGTCGCCCTTTTGCTTTTTGAGCAGAACTTAACGCACGATGCCTTCCAACGGCGAACTGGCGGTCGCATACAACTTCTTCGGCATACGTCCGGCGAGATAGGCTTGACGTCCCGCAAGCACGGCGTGCTTCATGGCTTCCGCCATCAGCACCGCATCCTGAGCACCTGCGATGCCTGTATTCATGAGCACTGCATCAGCGCCTAACTCCATCGCGATCACCGCATCTGAGGCTGTGCCTACGCCCGCGTCGAGAATCAACGGCACGCCGGTAATCATTTCTCGCAGGATACGAATATGGGCTGCGTTCTGTATTCCCAACCCACTGCCGATGGGCGCTCCCAAAGGCATAATCGCACTGGCTCCGGCATCGAGTAGCCGCTTGGCGAACACGATGTCATCCGACGTATAAGGCAGGACGGTGAAACCTTCCTTCACCAAGACGCGAGTCGCTTCCAGCGTGGCCTGCACATCCGGATAGAGCGTCGCCTGATCGCCGATAACTTCGAGCTTCACCCAATCGGACAGCCCGACTTCGCGCCCCAGGCGCGCCGCGCGAATGGCCTCATCCGCGGTGTAGCAACCCGCCGTATTCGGCAGCAGAAAATATTTCTTGGCGTCGATGTAATCGAGCAGCGATTCCTTGCTGCGGTCGAGATTCACGCGGCGCACCGCAACCGTCACCATTTCCGCGCCACTGGCTTCCAGCGCCCGTGCGGTTTCCTGAAATGACTTGTATTTTCCTGTACCCACGATGAGGCGGGACCGGAACTCGCGGCCGGCAATGATCAATGTGTCCGTCATGCCACCATTGTAACCAAATCAGCATCGAGGTTTGGCTTTGCAGCAGCTCTCCTTTAGAATTTTCGGGACTCGCCGTGATTCGAGGACAGGCTATGAGATTTGCCAGGATTGTGTTTGGGATTGCCGGCATCTGGGGCGTGCTGACTCTCACTCCGCTCTACTTCATGTTTGACCTGATCAGCAGGAATGATCCGCCACAGATTACGCATCCGGGATTCTTCTACGGATTCGTGGGAGTGAGTTTAGTCTGGCAGATCGCGTTCTTCTTCATCGCCAGCGACCCGGCGCGCCATCGGCCGTTAATGATTCCCGCGGTGCTCGAAAAGCTCGGTTACGGCGTGCCTGTAGTCGTTTTGGTCCTGCAAGAGCGCATGCACCCATCCGACCTTGTCTTTGCCGGGACGGACTTACTGCTGGGTATTCTTTTTTTGGTGGCTTATCTGAAGACGCGGCCTACCCTCGGATAGCGCTCCACCTGGAAGCATCGCGCGGCAGGCGCACATCCTCTTTCGGGGCACCTGCCTCGATCCGGTCATCGGCAAACCGCGGCGCGACCGGCGGTCTCTATCGTCCACCGAAGCTATAGCCGAGCGAAACCCCGTAGCGGGCGGCATGGTTGGAACTGAATTCAACGTTGTTATTGATCAGGTAGAGGCGCGCTTCCGGACGAATGAAGGCGTTCCGCCAGAAGTACGCACGGATGCCTCCTCCAAAGTCTCCGACGAAGTGGTTGCTGCTGGTGTAATTGGTGTAGCCCGCAAACTGGCTGAAGTTGACGGCTCCGTAGAATCGCAGGTCCTCGCCGCCGATCCCCCCCAGCACCTCAGCTGTAATGTTCTTGGTAAGCTTCGGAACCCAGATAGCGTTAAAAGTGTACAAGATCGGACGGACCGGCTGGGAGCCTCCGTACAAGAATTGACTTGCCCTCCAGGCCAGGTCTCCTTCAATCCCCACACGGTGGAAGATAAGGAAATCGCCAGTGAAGCTGGGGTATGCGCCGCCTCCCATGGTGGGGAACAGAAGTCCCCCCCGGGACGTTGCTGAACTCGACGACAGCGTGCCCACGCCAAAAGCGACATCGATCTGCTGTCCGACGGCAGTTCTTTGGAAGAGGCAGGATACAAAAAAGGTGGCAATCAAGATTAGCTTTTTCACGTTCTTCTCCGAAGGTTTCTTCGAGATTTGGATGTGATTCCGGCGGCCTGAGTTGGATTGGGGAGCCTTACGGCCAAACTCCGAATCTTTCTCTGCCGCGAATCACCCTCAGTTTTTCCCGGGTCTAACGCTTATTGAAGCATGAGTTAGAGTGACCGACATGTAAAGAATAGTAAAGGGTTGTAACCAACCAGAATCGCGGATCATGGTTTATAACCCGAATTCCCCTCGAAAGTTGCGCTTATTTTGCCCCGGTTATGACTTTGGTTACCTTAGTAACCCTCCATGCCTTGGTTCTTTTGCCAAATTGACATACTGTGAGTCTTAGTCTCCTTAATCTATGACCCTGCTTGAGAAGATCCCCACCGTCGTAACGGTGGCCGTGCTGGTCGGCATTTTTCTGGCGCTGAAGCGTCACAGCCACTCGGCACGTTTGCAGTTGTGGATGGTGGCCTGGTTCCTCATCTTCACCCACTTCGTGGCCCAAATGCTGGAGCCGGCGACGGGAGACGTCAGTTCCTATCTTCTGGCGATCGATTTGGGTTCGCTGCAAGCCGCTGCCGTCGCGTTTGTGGTCTCGGTTTCAGCCGTCGCGGAGGATAAACGCAAGCGAACCCTCCTGCTGCTTATCACCGGCATACCTTCTGTGGCCTACGTGCTGCTGGCCAGTTACGATTTGCACGTGCGTTGGCCTTATGTATTGTGCCTGTTGGCCTGTTTCATCGGGGGGATTCTCTTTCTCTTCTGGGTACGGAAGAGGTCAGTCTATGCCGTTTCGCTTGCTCTGGTCGGTTCGGCAGTGGCTGTGTGGGCACTCCGGGCGGCATGGCACGGCTCTTTCGACGAGGGTGTGACCGCTCTATTGGGGCTCGGCTTTGCTTTGCCTGGAGTTTTCCTCTGCCGGAACTACTGGCGCGCCTCTCCCGGTATTCTGACCGCTGCCGGCGGATTCTTCTGCTGGGGAGCGGTTTTTCCGATCGGGATGCTGCTCGATCGTTTCGTGCCCCACGCAAACGTCCCGCCGGAGCTTTGGAATTCTCCCAAAATGTTTGTAGCTTTCGGCATGATTCTGGCAATCGTTGAAGACAAGTCCGAGTCCATTGAGAGCATGCAGCGCAAGGAACGTGCGCTGAACCATCAGCTGGAACGCTTTTCGACCATTACCTCGCAACTGCTCAGTGGCGCGACGGTGGACTTGTTGTGCAATGAAATCGCTTCCGCAATCACGGAGGTGAGCAATTTTCGTGTCGCCGTCATCGAACTCGACAGCCGAGGCCACGGTTTGCGCGTGGCTGGAGCCAGCGGAATGGCCCCATCTGCATTGGCCGAGTTAGAGAAGAAGGCCGCTCTCTGGACCGCCGAAGACATCAAAGATTTTTGCGCCCGTGGCCGCCAGA
>Ga0207048_10109_pt1 | contig 25848 bp, 16 predicted proteins | sample Alteio_BWMinCont_65_FD_153301 | JGI IMG/M metagenome (GOLD analysis project Ga0207048, IMG submission 153301) | Enriched cells from forest soil in Barre Woods Harvard Forest LTER site, Petersham, Massachusetts, United States -... | ecosystem: Environmental > Terrestrial > Soil > Temperate forest >...
AACCACGTCCATCACAATAAAACAATGTCCCGGCGAACCTCCCTTGATGAAAACATCACCTGCCTTTAAATCATTAGCTTTTTTAACACTCTTTAATTCCTTTTGCAGGGATAAGGTGCCAGCGTAAGCAAAAACCAAGTTCATGTAATGCATAAAAGTAGGGTAACCGTAATCCTTTTTTGCTTTTAACACCCAACGATCGTTATGATAACGGTACCCATCAGCGTAGTGAATATAATCACATTGAAAGCCACTTTCAAAGTGAAATGAAATCTCATTATATCTTTTTTGGTGATATAAGTATTCACCCCTTAGGCGCATTACCACATCCGCGCATTGCTGTAAATCTTCGTGGCCCACGCTTATGTCTACCACAGCGGCAGTATAAACGTCAGTGGCGGCAACATCGCCTTTATAGGTTTTGGTTTGCGTGCCAACCGGTTTAAGCGGCAGGCTTTGCAGATAATCGGCAAAAGAACCTGGCTCAACTTTTACCTGCTGGTAACCTTGAGGAGCCTTAAAGCGGCTTATGACCGTATCTGTTGTGGTGAAGCCGCCGTAAATCAGCAGAACGGCAAACGCTAATATACCTTTCATTTTTTATTGAATTAGCTCCGGTCTATATTCAAAATGCATTGTATCGTAATGATACCACTTTCCGCCCCATATAAATCCGTATTTCTCAAACGTATCTACTATGATTTGTGGTATCCTGTTTTTATATTTAATCACGGCCTCTTCATTGGTACATTTGCACGACCATTGCCAATAATCTGAATAAGCGGTATTTATATCAATCGTCATCCCGAAACTATGCATACTGTGCCTGTTAGTCCCGCTAATATTACGCCAGGCAAAGGTGCCGCCGATGTGGGTGAGGTATTTTTTTAATTCAGGGTGCTCATCAAGCTCTTTTGATATTTGTATTAGTTTTTTGTCAATCCCCTTGATTTTTGTCACTGTAATTTTTTGCCCGACCAATTTGGGGCACCAGGTTATCTCGGTTAAATTCTTTTTTACTTCATTTTCAGTTGCGCCGTATATTTTTAAAAAGAATGGTTCATTCCTGATCCTGCCGGGATCATAGTTTGCAGATGGTGGTTGTTTTAATAAACCTGTTGTATACTTTTGGCTGAACATATCTTTAAGGTCGGGATTTTCTAAAAGTGATTCAGCTGATTTATTTTGAATGCCGCCATCCCAAACTATTTTTGATCCGTCTTTAAAAATTATGTGATTATCGGAGAAACCGACAATAAAATCTTTGTAGGTATTGATGAGCTTTTTGGCTGTCACGGGGATTGTATCAAATGCTTCCAATCCTGACCGTTCCCGCAGGGTCCTCTGCGAGAGACCCTGCGGAGACGAGACAATGCTGATCCACCATAAAATAAAAATTCCTATTCTCATCTTTTCTAAAACTACTACTCACTTTCAACCCTAATATCATACTTAGCCAGCAACCCAGGCAAACCATGCACTGAAAATCTGGCTTTTTTTATATTATTAATATCCGGATCGATGATGAAATTATAGGACGTTCTGAAGTCGGCATTCTTTAAGGTAGTTCGGTTAAAGAAAGCCCGGTTAAGGTTACAGTTGATGAATTGGACATCGGTAAGATCAGCTTCGGTAAAATCCGTTTCAACCATGGAGCAATCTGTAACCTTCGCGCCTTTGTTTTTCTTTTTATAAAAGATGGCGTTATCAAGGATACAGTTATTAAAATTCACCTCAAACAAAAAATCACGGCTTTTACTGAAATCGGCGCCGCTTAGTTTGCAATCTTTAAACTGAATATCCTGTAAGGCGGTATCAGATAATTTAACGAGCGACAAATTACAGCCTTCAAACCGGCAACTGATAAAAACCATTCCTGAGAGATCAGCATAGGAAAGGTCGCTGTTTATAAACTTGCAATTTTCAAACGTGCGTTTGGGGCCGGCAATCGTTTCGGCGGTTACTTTGGTGAAGGTTTTGTCTTCTATTATTTCGGGTACCATTTGTCGTTCGTCCGTTTTTGAATACGGGATAGCTGTGAAACAAAACAGAACAATTCCATTTTCACCAGATCTCTAACCTCTAACCTCTCCAACTCACATATTCCTCCTATACTGCCCTCCAACCTCATACAAAGCATGCGATATTTGCCCTAACGAGCAATACTTACAGGCTTCTATCAAACTTTCAAAAATATTACCGCCGGATATGGCGGTTTTTTGCAGGTTTTTTAATAGCTGAGGTATCCTTTCTTCATTGCGATGTTGAAACTCGTGCAGTGCTTCTATCTGGAACTGTTTTTCTTCTTCAGTAGCACGTATCACTTCAGATGGGACTATAGTCGGCGATCCTTTTTTGTTAAGGAAAGTATTTACGCCGATGATGGGATATTCACCGGAATGTTTAAGGGTTTCGTAGTAAAGGGATTCTTCCTGGATCTTGCTGCGCTGGTACATTGTTTCCATTGCGCCTAATACGCCGCCACGGTCGTTTATGGATTTAAATTCGGCTAATACAGCTTCTTCAACAAGGTCGGTCAGTTCTTCAATAATGAATGAACCTTGTATCGGGTTTTCGTTTTTAGCGAGTCCCAGTTCGCGGTTAATGATCAGTTGAATTGCCATCGCCCTCCGCACCGATTCTTCCGTCGGGGTGGTTATGGCCTCATCGTAAGCGTTGGTATGCAGCGAGTTGCAGTTATCATAAATAGCATACAAAGCCTGCAAAGTGGTGCGTATATCGTTAAAATCAATCTCCTGCGCATGCAACGAACGCCCGCTGGTTTGAATATGGTATTTAAGCTTTTGTGAGCGGTCGTTACCCTTGTATTTATTTTTTATTGCTTTTGCCCAGATGCGCCTTGCAACACGGCCTATAACCGAATATTCAGGATCGATGCCATTCGAGAAAAAGAACGACAGGTTTGGCGCAAAGTCATCAATATGCATTCCGCGGCTCAGGTAATACTCTACATAGGTAAAACCGTTTGATAAAGTAAAGGCAAGTTGCGTAATAGGATTGGCCCCTGCTTCGGCAATATGGTAGCCTGATATAGAAACCGAATAAAAATTACGCACTTTTTGGTCGATGAAATATTGTTGTATATCGCCCATCATCCTTAATGCAAATTCGGTACTGAAGATGCAGGTATTTTGTGCCTGGTCCTCTTTTAAAATATCAGCTTGTACCGTTCCGCGAACAGTGGCGATGGCATAAGCCTTTATTTTTGCATAGGTATTGGCAGTCAGAACCTGGTCGCCAGTTAGGCCGAGGAGGGTTAAGCCTAATCCGTCATTGCCCTTTGGCAACTTCTTTCCCTGGTAGAATGGGCGCTTTAACCCCTTATCATCATACAGCTCCTTAAATTTCGCCTCAACCAAATGCTCCAGTTTATGCTCTCTGATATATTTTTCACATTGCTGGTCGATGGCGGCATTCATAAAAAAGCCGAGCAGCATAGGCGCCGGGCCGTTTATCGTCATGGATACCGAGGTCGAAGCATGACAAAGATCAAAACCTGAATACAGTTTTTTGGCATCATCAAGCGTGGCAATGCTTACGCCTGAGTTGCCTATCTTGCCATAAATATCCGGCCTGATATGCGGATCTTCTCCATAAAGGGTAACTGAATCAAAAGCCGTTGATAATCTGTGCGCAGGTTGCCCCAGTGAAACATAATGAAAGCGTTTGTTTGTGCGCTCGGGACCACCCTCACCGGCGAACATCCGGGTTGGGTCCTCACCCTCACGCTTTAGCGGGAATACACCAGCAGTATAAGGGAACTCGCCAGGCAGATTTTCAGTAAGCAGCCAGCGCAGAACGTCGCCCCACGCTTCGTATTTAGGCAAAGCTATTTTGGGTATGCGCAACTGCGATAGTGACGTATAATAAAGCGGCTGTTTTATTTCCTTATCGCGCACCTTATAAATAAAATTCTCTGCCGTATATTGTTTGATGGTTTTGGGCCAATGCTTTAACAGGCGCTTACATTCGGGGTGCAGGTGTTCTTCGAGATGTTTTTGGATATCCCGTAGAGACGCAATACTTTGCGTCTCTACCAATTCAATTGTCCCATGTACCTGGTACAGTTGCTGCGCAATTTTACATTGCTCGTTCACCCAATGTTTATAGACCTGGCTACTTTCGACAATTTCGGCAAGGTAGCGTACCCTGTCGGGAGGGATGATGTAAATCTTTTCAGATTCACCCATATCGGGAGCTGCTGAGTGTTGCGTATCTCTAAAATCAACCCCGGTTTTTACTTTGATCATCCTCATCAGGGCAGCGAACAGGGTGTTCATGCCCGGATCGTTAAACTGTGAAGCCATTGTACCGTAAACCGGGATATCCTCGTCCTTAGCGGCAAAAAGCTGGTGGTTGCGTTTGTATTGTTTGCGCACGTCGCGTATGGCATCCAGTGCACCGCGCTTATCAAATTTGTTAATGGCCACCAAATCGGCAAAATCAAGCATGTCGATCTTCTCCAATTGGGTGGCTGCGCCGAACTCAGGCGTCATCACATAAAGCGACAGATCGCAATGATCAGTAATCATCGTGTCCGACTGCCCGATGCCTGATGTTTCTACAATAATAAGGTCGTAACCGGCAGCTTTACAAATGTCAATGCTTTCCTGTACGTGTTTTGATAATGCCAGGTTGGCCTGCCGGGTGGCAAGCGACCGCATGTACACCCGCGGACTATTTATAGCATTCATTCTTATCCTGTCGCCAAGCAACGCGCCGCCTGTTTTACGTTTGGATGGATCAACGGAGATGATCGCCAGTGTTTTATCCGTCCCCATCAAAAACCTACGCACAATTTCGTCAACCAACGACGATTTCCCTGATCCGCCCGTGCCTGTGATCCCCAAAACGGGGACATGGCTTTTGTTGATGATCTTATGTATTTCAGATAAAAAGCGATCCGCTTCTTTCGGATAGTTTTCTACAACGCTTATCGCCGTAGCGATGGATTTTATATCTTTTTGGGGCAGGTGTTTGAGTTCGCCGTTCAGTTTTATTTTGTTCTGGAAGTCGCATTGCTGCAGCATGTCGTTTATCATGCCCTGCAAACCCATGGTGCGGCCATCATCAGGCGAATAAATACGGGCGATGCCGTAATCCTGCAATTCTTTTATCTCGTGCGGCAAAAACACACCGCCTCCGCCTCCAAATATCTTGATATGCTCTGCGCCCCGTTCTTTCAGCAAATCGTACATGTATTTAAAGTACTCTACGTGGCCGCCCTGGTAGCTGGTTAAGGCTATGCCCTGCACGTCTTCCTGTATGGCACAATTCACTACTTCCTCAACCGAGCGGTTATGTCCCAAATGGATCACCTCGGCACCTGACGATTGCAAAATACGGCGCATAATATTAATGGTGGCATCATGCCCGTCGAACAACGAGGCGGCAGTTACAAAACGGATCTTATATTTTGAATGGTACGGGGCGATGCTTTCCATGGCAGCTATAATTAGTGACCACAAAATTAACCAAAATAAACTTTGCAAAAACTATGCTTGCATAAGATTAATTTACGAGTTACGATTTACGAATTTGAGCCGATCAAGATTCCATAAATCAAAACTCTTAAATCGTAAATCGTAATTTACAATCCGCTGTTCATCCGTTTTTGTAAGCGAACTCGTAGTTATGCTCAATGCCATTCCACCCAATCTTTGGGGTGAGGTTTAGGTTTTTTGGATATTAGCTTCAATTCAATAATTGCGTCCTGATTACCAAGGCTGGCTGCTTTGTTCAGGTCGGCGACGGCGGCGGTGGTATTCTTTTGGGCTAAATATGCTTTCGCCCGTACATCATAGGGTTCGGCATTTTCGGGGTTTAATTCAATGGCTTTAGTCAGATCAGCAACAGCGCCGGCATAAAATCCCAGCTTGAATTTTGCGAATCCCCTAAATGCATAAGAAAAAGGAAGATTGATATTATAAGCTATCGCTTTATCCATGTCAGAAACTACTGAACTAAAGTTGCGCGTATCCAGGTTTAAAGCACCGCGAAAATAGTAAGCTTCCTTATAATCGGGATTTAATGCGATAGCTTTCGTAAAGTCGGCAATGGCGTCGTTAAGCTGGTGCAAGTCTGCCCTGGCTAAACCCCTGTTAAAATAGGCCATGTCAAAATCAGGCGTCAGCTGAATCGATCGGGAATAGTCGGTTATAGCCCCGCTAAAATCACGCATTGATGATTTAACAGTACCCCTATCATTATAAGCTGCCGAATAACCCGGATCTAAACTAATGGCTTTTGTAAAATCAGCAATTGCGCCATCATTATCCTGGAGCTTAATTTTTGTTTCGGCTCTGTCAAAATAAGCCTCTGCATATTTAGGGTCTAACAAAATGGCCTGCGAAAGATCAATGGACGCCGAATTGTAATCGCCCAATTTAGTCTTTAACGCGCCTCTTCCTTCATACGCCTCTTTAACTTTGGGGTCTAAAGTTATGGCATGGTCAAAATCGACCATGGCGCTGTTATTGTCTTGCAATAAAGATTTTGATGCTCCCCGGTAAATAAAAGCGGCAACCATTTTAGGGTTTAAGTCAATGGCCTCATTAAAGCTTGAAATAGCGCCGTTATAGTCCTTCAGACCATTTTTGGCGATCCCCATATCGAAGTAAGCTTCGGTAAACGTTGGATTTAATTCAATGGCATAGTTATAATCGGCAATAGCACCTTTGAGGTCACCCAGGCCGCCCTTTGCATTTCCGCGGTCTAGATAGGCTATATCCATTTTAGGGTTTAACTCAATAGACTGGTTTAAATCGACAAGGGCGCCTTTATAATCACCAAGGTTATTTTTTGAATCGCCCCTGTTACAATAGGCTATATCGCATTTTGGGTTTATCGATATAGCCTGGTCGCAATCGGCAATTGCTCCTTTATAATCATGGAGATTATTTTTTTCGTTAGCCCTGTTACTAAAGGCTAAAAATGCTTGCGGATTAATGGCGATTTCCTTTGAAAAATCGGCAATGGCGCCATTGATATCGTTAAGGCGGCCCTTTATCATGCCCCGGTAATTATAGGCGACAACATTGCCGGGGTTTATTTCAATTTCTTTTGTAAAGTAATCCAAAGCGCCCTGGTAATCCTTATTATTAAACAGTTCAATGCCTTTATCAAAATACATGTCAGTACTTTGAGCAAGTGTAAATAAGGGTAATAAAAGGATAGTATAAAAAAGTGCTTTTTTCATGCTTAAAAGAGCGTGGGTCCAGGTGCTGAAGCTCCTTTCAAATATAAAAATTATTTTAAGATGATTTCACAGATTTGGTAGGATTGCGCTGATTCACAAATCTTCCCTATCAAACAAAAGCTATGAATTCTGTGCCCAAACAATTTGATCAATAATCCGTAGCTTTGCCCAAAATCCGTGAAATCCTATTAAATCAGTGAAATCACTCTATTTAATCGGTGAAATCACACAAAGAATGATAACCGAAGAAGCAGTTAAGCAAAATTATAAGGGCTACAACAATTACGGTTCATGGTTGCGCGAAAAGTATAATGGGCAGCGTGTATTTAAGGTAATTGTTGATGGCGGCTTTACCTGCCCCAACCGCGATGGGTCAAAAGGCTATGGCGGCTGTACTTATTGCAATGTGGATTCATTTACCCCATCTGTATCGCGCAATAACCCATCTGTACGCGAGCAGGTAATACAAGGCGTGGAACGCGCCCGTAAAGGCAACAAAGCGGATAAATTTATCATCTACTTTCAGCCAAATACCAATACCTATGCTCCGGCGCATTACTTGAAAATGATGTATGACGAGGCACTGAGCTACCATACCGAAGATATTGTGGGCCTGTCGGTTGGCACCCGCCCGGATTGTATTGATGCTGAAAAGGTAGCATTGCTTGAAAGCTATACCGACCGTTTTGACGTTGACCTTGAAATGGGCATGGAATCTATCTATAACGATACGCTGGCAAAGATCAACAGAGGATGCAGTCACGATGACCTGGTTAACACTTTAAAACTGGTTGAGAACAGTAAACTGGATATTTGCGTGCATACCATATTCGGCTTCCCCTGGGAAACAAAGGAGATGATGCTGCGCTATGCTGATGAGATCAACCGCTTCCCGCAGATCAAATTCGTTAAATTCCATCATTTGCATATTGTAGAAGGCTCGGTAATGGGCGTTAAATATAAACGGGAGCCATTTAAGGTCTTTGCTTTGGACGAATATGCCGACTTTTTGTGTGAGTTTTTACCCCTTGTACGCCCCGACCTGGTTATCCAGCGCCTTTTCGGTCTCAGCGACCTCGAATTACTGATAGCACCAAACTGGGGCTTAAAAAAATCAGAGATCCAATATTATATTGATCAGAAGATATTGGAAAGAGGGGTTGTGCAGGGATCGAAATATTAGCCTTTTCTGTCATTGCGAGCGATAGCGCGGCAATCTCGTCGTCGACAGGATAGCGCGCATGCACGGCTACGAGATTGCTTCGTCGTTCCTTCTCCCAAATGACAAAAACAACAACCCAACCCTTTTTTTTGCGTAAACATCCGCGAAATAAACTATCTTAGAAATTAATTTTAACTAAAGCAATTTTGTCACAAAGGTTACAGCAAAATTATGTTCCGGCATTGACAGGGGTACGCGCTATGGCAGCCTATCTTGTATTTATATCCCATTTCTGCTACATATTTGATGTTAGTTTCCCGCACATTATACAAAGGTTTTTAGGCGAGTTCCACATCGGGGTAAGTATCTTCTTTGTACTCTCCGGCTTTCTGATCACCTTCCGCTATTATAATAACTTTCATTTAACAAAAGATTGGTTTAAGCAGTACCTTAAGAACAGAGTGGCCCGCATCTACCCCATGTACTTTTTACTCACAATAGCGGCGTTCACCTATTATTTTATCACCAAAGATGTTGGTATCACCAAGGGCACCGGCAACCCGGTAGCACTTATGTTTTTGAATATTACTTTTTTGCGGGGCTTTTTTTATCAGTTTTGGGATACTGGCATAGCACAGGGGTGGTCGCTCACCGTTGAGGAATGTTTTTACTTTTCGGCGCCGATCATCTTCTTTGTCGCAAAAAAGTACAATAAGTTTTATATTCAGCCGGTCATTATCACCACATTCGCAATTGTAATGGTGTTGATATTCAGAAACGTAAACTGGCATGGCTTTTTTGGCAATTTTACTTTTGTGCTGCTCTTCACATTCTTTGGACGCTGCTTTGAGTTTTTTGTAGGGGTACACCTGGCACGATACATTATAAAAAATGGTTTTGAACGAACAAATAAGATAAAATTTACCTCAATTGGTTTTATACTGATCTTTTGCTGCGTTTTTATCATGGCGCTACAGCCAATCACCAAGCCCTGGAACGCAGGATTAGAAAGCCCGATAGGCATTATCACCAATAATTATCTGCTCTGTATAGCCGTAGCACTATTTTTTTACGGCTTGCTCACCGAAACTACGCTATTTAAAAAGTTCCTGGCTACTCCGTTTATTGAGTTGTTGGGTAAAAGTTCTTATATCTTTTATCTTATCCATTTGGGATGGATATTTACACTCTTACATACCGGTATAAACCACCTAAACGATTATGCTTTTTCTTTGTACGATAAGTGGGGTGTCGACTGGCATTCGCCCTTCGAATATGATTGGTTGAACCTTATTTACATTTTTGTTGTGCTAAATGTCCTTTCCGTTACATTATTTAAATTGATCGAGGAGCCGTTGAACCATTATATCCGTAGATCGAACTTTTTGATCAAGTATCAACCCCGACCGAAAGGGATAGTTGATTAACAGCGCATTTACTTAATAAATTTATAGTTAAAAAAAATTCTATTTTATTTAAAACGAACAGAAAGATAGGTATTTTCGTAAAAAAGTTCAAGAGCGCGAAATCCGGGTGCAGCACACTAACCAGCAGACATAACTGATGAGCTAATATGATTAGAGGCATTTTTACTAAATTTCTAACTATAGTTTGGGGATTGATCGCGATTACAGTGACCAAACAAACTTTTGCGCAGACCAGTAATAATAGCGGAACTGTGACAACCGTCGTAAAAACTCATAGCAGCGACGGCATTTTTAATTCAACTGCTTCATACACATTCCAGGTCGACAATTCTTATAACAATACTGAAACGGGAAAAATCTCTTACCTGGTAACTACAGAAACCGGCAAAAAAGTTAAAGCAGACTCAATTAGTGTAAAAATTGACGCGCATGATGTAGAAAGCTATGACTTTGACATACCGAGTTTAAAACCGGGATTTTACAAAATAAACTTCATGATCAATGTATCAGATTATGATGATACAACCCGCAAAGCTTTCGGAATAAAGCCCGGTGAGATTACTTCACAATATGGCAAACCGGCTGATTTCGAATCATTCTGGCACAATGCCATGCTTGAATTAGCCCAAGTAAAACCGCAATATAAAGTAACTGAAATGCCCGACTCCAGCAAAGATGGCCGCAGGGTGTTTTTAGTAGAAATGAAGTCGCTGGATAATATGACCATACGCGGTTGGCTAACCGAACCTATTGATAAGAACAAAAATAAAAAATTTGCCGTGCTGCTTGGCTTGCCGGGTTACCAGGTTACCCTTGGGCCAATGTTCGGCACCGATCCGGACATTGCAATATTTACTTTAAATATAAGGGGGTCGGGATACAGCCGCGATGAGATCAATGTAAGGCGGGAAAACTATATCATATTGAACATAGAGGATAAAAACAAATATGTTTTAAGAGGCGCAATTATGGATTGCGTTCGCGCGGTTGACTTTATTTATTCGCGCCCCGAATTAAGGCATGATAACATAATTGCTACGGGTGGCAGCCTGGGTGGATTTTTAGCAGTTGCATTGTCCAGTGTTGATAAGCGCATAAATTTCTGTTCGGCAGCGAACCCTATACTTAGTGACATACGCAATTTGGTTCATGAGGTCGACTGGCCTTTTATCGACATCAGGAAATATGTAAGTACAAGACCGGGCTTGACCATGGATAAGGTGTTAAATAATATGGATTACTTTGACGCTAAAAACTTTGCAACAGACCTTGAATGTCCAACATTGGTGGGAATGGGATTGGTTGACAATATTGCACCGCCAAATAATGTGTACACTTTATATAATGGTATCAGGGCGCGAAAACACATTATCATATTCAGGGACCTGGCGCATGAGATAGGATCGTGGTATAATGTATATGAGGGCCGATGGATGCGCGACCAGTTTGCATTGTTTTAAAATAAGATATAATCATGAGCCTGCTTAAAACCTTTTCAAGAATTCTGATTACTACTTTGGTACTCTTCATCACGATACATAATTCAACTTATGCGGATGGCGGGTTCCCTGTTCGTCCGGGCCGTTTGTTAATATCTCCTTCTGTCAGTTACTTCTTCGCAAATACCGAGTGGGATTCCCTGGGTGTAAAAAGGCCGTTCCCCAATAATGGTAAATTTAGTTCAATTGGCGTAACGCTGTACTCAGAGTATGGTATTAGCAAGCGCTGGGCCTTTGTTGCCACACTGCCTTATGTGATCAACAACTATACCCAGAGTATCAGCCCTACAAGTACAATTACAAATGGCTTAACCGATCTGGAAACAGGCATAAGGTATTATTTGGCGAATATTAATTTTATTTACTATTTCTCTATCCAGGGTACTGCCATAACTCCTTTGTATACTAATAATGCCAGCTTAGGTTATGGTGAAGAAGGCGCTGAGTTAAAACTTGCCGTTTCCGGTACCGGCCATCTGTTTGGCGCAAGCTCTTATTTTAACGTATCTGATGGCGTACGCCAGTATTTTGGCACCAATGGCCCTTGGCAAAACAGGTATAGCGCTACTTATGGCTTGTCGCTCGACAAAAAATTCATGAACCAAATATCCGCAAGCTTAAGCGGCATATACTCCCAAAGCAACTATAAAGGTTTTGTGCCAAGTATGGCACTTTCAAATAAGGATTTTTCATTTTTACAAGCGTCATTAGGTTATGGGCACTCGTTTACAAGGGAATTTTCTGTATTTGCAACCGGGGGCCAATTTTTAACCGGCCGTAACACCGGCGTTGGAACCACATTTTCATTCGCATTCATCTATAGGCTTGATTACAGGTAGGTTGGTGAGTAGTGAGTGGTGAATAGTCAGTGACCAGTAACCGGTAGAGCAAACAGCAACTCACTACTCACTACTCACCACTCATTTACTCAACTTATCCCCATCCTCATTTCAACCAGAAGCTTAGTAAACCCAGCTTTTTCATAGGCTTTAATTGCCAGGATGTTATTGCTATAAACATCTAATCGCAATTCACTTATATTTTGAGCGAGACACCATTGTTTGAGCGCCTCAATGATTTGGTTGTTTATGCCTTTTCCTCTGTGATCGGGTTTTACATACATAAAACCCAAATACCCATGCTTTTGATGTTTTAAGTATATTTTTGAATCGTCGATGCGAACGTATCCGCTTCCAACGATTTCACTATCCAATTCGGCAACAAGAACCTCAACATTCGAAGCGGCGATCATTTGTGCCAGATCATAATAATGGATAACACCATCCTGAAGGGTGGCATCAAAAGGACGTTCAGCTTTGACTATGTTTTGTTCGAATTCAAGCAGCACTTCTAAATCATTTAAAGTGGCTTTTCTAATGGTAAGCTGTTTCATTGAAAACCCGTTTAATATCACTCATCGGTAGCCAAAGGCAAATCCCTTCTTGACCATTCGCTCCACGATCCTACATATAATTTCGCCCCCTTAATGCCGGCGTATGCCATCCCCAACAGCGTATGACATGCCGTAACCCCAGAGCCGCAATGAACAGTCACCTTATCATATTGTACATTACCTATTGCATCATCATAAGCTTTACGCAATGTTTCAGGGGCTAAGTATTTGCCATCGGCATCCAGGTTTAATATATATGGCAGGTTTATAGCACCGGGAATATGACCTGCAACAAGGTCTATAGGCTCTGTTTGTCCCAGATAGCGTGGTGTTTCGCGAACATCTATCACCAAACTATCGTCAGTTTGGGCAGCTATGCCTGTTTCTTCAATCGTCACGGTTCCTTTATAGTTGTCTTTAATGGGATAAGGGCCGGCAGGCGCGGGTGTAAATGGTTGGGTGTTTAAAGTAACCCCCGAATTTATCGCAGCTTGCAATCCGCCATTTAAAACCTGGACTTTGGTATGGCCGATTGCCCTTAACATCCACCACAACCTGGCTGCACTGTTTGCGGCAAATTTATCGTCATATATGATCACACGACTTTCGGGGAAAATGCCGAAAGTGCCCAATAAAATTCCGAAGGTTTCAATATCGGGCAAAGGGTGCCTGCCACCCATAGCTGCGTCAATAACTTTTGCTGCAAGATGCTGGTCAAGGTCGGCGTATATTGCGTTAGGTAAATGCCCGGCAAGATAACGTTGTAAGGAATCGATCCCTCCTCGGGCATCGATTATAACAGAATCAGGATTGGTTATTGCGGGATCGTTTATTTCAATCAAAGGCGACATAAGCGGTTTTGATATATAAAATACCAAATATAGGTACACCGTTTTTACTTTTGATCGTTTTACTGTACTATTTTGTTAGCACAATAGGAGCTTGCAAAGGCCTCAGGCTTGGCCTTAAATACAAAACCCATACTTAAAATATAACCCATGGCCTCGTGCAAAGCCTGGTTAGATTTAAACATAGGGTTGGTGTTAATGTCGGCATGTACTTCCAGGTCAACGTCATAAAGGTCAAGCAGATCGCAAAGTTTGTAGGCAATGTCGATTGATCTATGCACTTCGTTGAGCATCCGTTCTTTTATACTCATTTTCTGGGAGGTGCGCTCCTGCTGGATGAACATAAAACCACCGCGCTGCTCGCGTAAAAACACGATAACTGTTGCAAAATCAGTTACACTGCCTTTTACCTGCGAATCAGTGCCGATACAAACTTTAAGCTTGTTGCCGAGGTTGGTTTCCCGTTCAATGGCCCTTTCAACCTCTTCTAAAATGGGCGATTGAATTATTTCGCCGCTAAATTTTCTCCAGGTCATAAAAATCTGTTTATTGGTTAATTTATACGACCTATTTTTTAGGTCTACTAAAATAAACGATTAACCAGCGTATTAACGTAAAGATAGTGTGATTTATTTGTTAACACGCTACTGATTGTTAACAAGTTAATTAAAAAATGCCATAAAAGCCGTTCTTTTACGATTAATAAGCTTTAATTGTAAATTATATACGATATTAAACAAAACCCTGTCAGACATGAATATAATAGATCTGAAATTTAAGTTTAAAATCAAACTTGCTTGTTTTTTTATCCTTTCTTTAGTCTCGTGCCGGGCATTAGGGCAGGATACTTCAAGGATTGTAAATGACATTACCCAGCTAAATCCAATAAAAGTAAATGCTATAATTCATCCAACCACAACTGAAGAAATTATAAATGCAGTTAAATCAAATCCTGGCCCTATTTCAATAGGCGGCGGAAGGTATAGCATGGGCGGACAAACCGCTACGGAAAATGCATTGCAAATTGACATGCGGACATTTGACAAGGTGCTTCATTTCTCAAAAAAAGACAAAGAAGTGACTGTTCAAGCAGGTATTACCTGGCGGAAATTGCTAAATTTTATTGACACAGCCGGTCTGTCAATAAAAATCATGCAGTCATATTCAAATTTTACAGTTGGCGGAGCTTTAAGCGTGAATTGTCATGGCCGGTATATTGGTCAGGGGCCTATAATCTTGTCTGTCAAAGAAATTAAAATTGTTTTGGCAAATGGTGACCTCATTGCAGCCAGCCGGGATAAAAACACTGAAATTTTTTTTGGCGCGATAGGCGGCTATGGCGGTTTGGGAGTAATTACGGAAGTCACACTTTATCTGACTAATAACTGCAAAGTTGAAAGGTCCGATACGTTAATGAGAGCCGATGAGTATAAAAAGTATTTTTTTGATCATATACGCAGTGATTCCACAGTCATATTTCAAAGTGCAGACATATATCCTAACCATTACAATAAAATACGGTCAGTCCCTTATAGAATTACCCAAAAAGAAGTTACGGTTCCCGACAGAATTAATCCAATTAAAGAGAATTATAGTTTTAACAAATTTGCCTACAAGGTAGTTTCTGAATTTCCCGCCGGAAAATGGATCAGGGAGCATATTATTGATCCTATTTTGTACAGAAAAAATCCGGTTGAGTGGCGGAATTATGAAGCCGGATCAAATGTGGAAGAGTTGGAACCGCGTTCGAGGAAAAAATCGACATATGTACTTGAAGAATATTTTGTACCGATGAATAATTTCAATAATTTTTATCCCGCTATGGGAAAGATTTTAAGAGAGAACAAAGTAAATGTGATCAATATATCGATCCGTAATGCAAGACCCGACCCGGGAACGTTACTTGCCTGGGCACGTACCGAAGTGTTTTCTTTTGTTATTTATTACAAACAAGGAACAAAAGAAACGGACAAAGAAAAAGTAAAAAACTGGACAAGAAAACTGATTGAGGCCGTGATAGCAAACAACGGAACTTATTACCTGCCATATCAAATACATGCCACTCCTGAGCAGTTTGATAAAGCTTATCCTAATTCAACTAAATTTTTTGCACTCAAAAAACAACTGGATCCCACCAATAAATTTAGAAATAAACTTTGGGATGCTTACTATAAACAGTAAGTATGAAAGATTAAAGATTTGACAACTTTTAAAAAGATCAAATCTAACCTCCCAAATCAAAAGTCTCCCCAACCGGGGGAGATTTAGAGGAGGCTACACCGTCAACTTCCTATACTTAATCCTTTTTGGCGAAATATCCCCTAATCGTTTTTTCCGATTTTCCTCATAATCAGTATAATTACCTTCGCAAAAGTAAACCTGTGAATTGCCTTCAAAAGCGAGGATGTGGGTGCATATCCTGTCTAAAAACCACCTGTCGTGACTGATTACCACGGCGCAACCACCAAAGTTTTCAAGAGCTTCCTCAAGCGAGCGCAACGTATTCACGTCAATGTCATTGGTAGGCTCATCCAGCAAGAGTACATTTGAACCTTTTTTCAGCGTGATAGATAAATGCACCCGGTTGCGCTCCCCACCTGATAGTACGCCTACCTTCTTTTGCTGATCGGCGCCGTTGAAATTGAATTTGGAAACATACGCCCTTGAATTGATGGGTTTGTTACCAACCAAAATGGTTTCTTGTCCGTTGGTGATGTTTTCCCAAACTGATTTGTTAGGGTCAAGGTCATCATGCATTTGATCAACGTAACCCAAGTGTACCGTTTCACCAACGCGGAAAGAACCTGCGTCCGGCTTATCTTGTCCGGTAATTAAGCGGAACAGCGTGGTTTTACCGGCGCCGTTGGGGCCGATGATACCCACAATGCCTGCTGGAGGTAAGGAAAAGCTCAAGTCATCAAACAACAGTTTATCGCCGTATGATTTGCTTACCCCATTTGCTTCGATCACTATATTCCCCAAACGCGGCCCGGGAGGAATAAACAGTTCCAGTTTTTCTTCCCTGTCCTTTGTTTCTTCCGAGGCTAATTTATCATAATTGGATAAACGCGCCTTTGATTTGGCATGACGGCCCTTTGGCCCCATACGAACCCATTCCAATTCGCGCTCCAGGGTTTTCTGGCGTTTGCTTTCGCTCTTTTCTTCCTGCGCCAAACGTTTGGCTTTCTGATCTAGCCACGAGGAATAATTTCCCTTCCATGGGATACCTTCTCCCCGGTCAAGTTCAAGTATCCACCCGGCAACGTTATCCAGAAAATAACGATCATGGGTTACAGCTATCACCGTGCCTTTATATTGCTTTAAATGTTGTTCCAGCCAGTCTATTGATTCGGCATCAAGGTGGTTTGTGGGCTCGTCGAGCAGTAAAACGTCCGGCTCCTGCAATAAGAGACGGCAAAGAGCCACACGCCGCCGCTCACCACCCGATAATACCGAAATTTTAGTATCCGCATCCGGGCAGCGCAGAGCATCCATTGCCCGTTCCAGCTTAACATCAAGCTCCCAGGCATTAACTGCGTCAATTTTATCTTGCAGCTCGCCCTGGCGTGACATCAGTTTATCCATCTTATCGACATCCTCATAATATTCAGGGAGACCAAATTTCTCGTTGATGTCTTCGTACTCCTTTAATAAGGAAGTAGTCTCTGCAACTCCCTCTTCTACAACCTCTTTCACCGTTTTATTAGGGTCGAGTTCAGGCTCCTGGCTCAAATATCCTACTGTATATCCTGGCGAAAAAACGACTTCGCCTATATTTGTTTTGTCTATTCCGGCTATTATTTTTAACAGGGACGACTTGCCGGAGCCGTTTAAACCAATGACCCCGATCTTTGCGCCATAAAAAAATGATAAATAGATGTTTTTTAAAACCTGCTTTTGCGGGGGGTAAATCTTACTAACCCCGGCCATGGAAAAAATAATTTTTTCGTCTGCCATTTGTAAAAAATTAATACTGGTTTGGAGAAACAAATATGAACGAAAATATGGTTTTAGCAAACCCTTTGTTTCCGATTTTTCGTATACAAGTTATTATAGGGTAAAACGTTGATTGAGTCGGGTTAAGTTGATTAAGTTTGGAGTAGCTGTTTATTTTTACCTGATCAACCAGTCGCCTAATCAACTTAATCAAGCTTTTTGTAACAAAAATCAGTGCCGTATTGTCATATAAATGACTAATTTGTCCGATGTTGTCACGTAAACGCTGATTGGTACGTATCTGTAATTAAACCATTTAGTCATTATAATATCAAATAGATATAAATCAATGATTTTTTTATAAAAAATCATTGCAATTGTGGGTTTTATTTATGAAATTGCTAAAAAAAATTTAAGTTTATCCTATCGCATATCATTTAAATGTCTGCTTTACAGGTAAGTTTAAAACTTGGCAATAATATTGTTGATATGTGTATAACAAGTCGTCCTGATTATTGAAACAAATTAATACTTTAGGACGTTCATAATCGGAAGGATATATATGGAAGCTAAATTTTCGCCGCGCGTTAAGGATGTTATTCAATATAGCAGAGAGGAGGCCTTGCGCCTTGGGCATGACTATATTGGAACTGAACACCTTTTATTGGGTTTGATAAGAGACGGGGACGGTGTAGCAATTAAATTATTAAAAGAATTAACTGTTGATACAGCTAAATTAAGACGCTCTGTTGAGGATGCCGTTAAAGGTACCATTGGCACTAATGTACATATTGGAAGCATCCCTCTAACCAAACAGGCGGAAAAAGTACTAAAGATAACTTACCTGGAAGCTAAAATTTTTAAAAGCGACGTGATTGGTACCGAGCATTTATTGCTTTCCATCCTACGCGATGAGGATAACATTGCCTCACAGATATTGATGCAGTTTAACGTAAACTACGAGATTTTTAAGAGCGAAGTTGAATCGCATAAAAATGAGGTAACTGATGAAATGCCAGGATCACCAACGGGGGGCGATGATGATTTTAAAGAAGAAGAATCATTTAGCCAGCCTAAAAAAGTATCAGACATTAAATCAAAAACCCCGGTATTAGATAATTTTGGCCGCGATTTAACCAAAGCAGCTGAAGATGGCCGTTTGGATCCTATTGTTGGCCGGGAAAAAGAAATTGAAAGGGTTTCTCAAATCCTTTCACGGCGTAAAAAGAACAACCCTATTCTTATAGGTGAGCCGGGAGTTGGTAAATCGGCCATTGCCGAAGGTTTGGCATTGCGCATCGTGCAGCGTAAGGTATCGCGGGTGTTGTTTAACAAGCGAGTAGTTACGTTAGATCTTGCTTCCCTTGTTGCCGGCACCAAATACCGCGGACAGTTTGAGGAACGCATGAAAGCGGTAATGAACGAATTGGAAAAATCACCTGATGTAATTTTATTTATTGACGAAATACATACCATAGTTGGCGCGGGCGGTGCTTCGGGTTCGCTTGATGCATCAAATATGTTCAAACCAGCTCTGGCACGGGGTGAGATCCAATGCATCGGAGCCACAACTTTAGATGAATATCGTCAGTATATCGAAAAAGATGGCGCTTTAGACCGTCGTTTTCAAAAAGTAATGGTTGAACCGGCTACGCCCGATGAAACCATCGAGATACTGAATAGAATAAAAGAAAAATACGAAGAACACCACGGTGTTACTTACACACCTGAAGCGATAAACGCCTGCGTTACCTTAACTACAAGGTATATCACCGACCGCTTTTTACCAGATAAGGCGATTGATGCTTTAGATGAATCGGGATCTCGTGTTCACCTAACCAATATCCATGTGCCACAAAACATTCTGGATATTGAGCAAAAGATCGAGCAGATAAAGATCGAGAAAAATAAAGTGGTTCGCAGCCAGAAATATGAAGAAGCTGCCAAACTACGCGATACTGAAAAACATTTGCTTGAAGAACTTGAACAAGCTAAAGCAATTTGGGAAGCTGAAACAAAATCAAAACGCTACACCGTTACTGAAGATAATGTCGCTGAGGTGGTATCCATGATGACAGGTATCCCGGTGCAGCGTGTAGGACAGGCCGACAGCCACAAACTGCTGAATATGGCGGAAACTGTAGGCAGCAAAGTTATAGGCCAGGAGGAAGCGATAAAGAAATTAACCCGGGCCATACAGCGGACACGTGCTGGTTTAAAAGATCCTAAAAAGCCTATAGGTTCATTTATTTTCCTTGGGCCTACAGGCGTTGGTAAAACTGAGTTGGCAAAAGAGCTTTCACGCTTTATGTTCGACACCGAAGATGCCCTTATTCAAATTGACATGAGCGAGTATATGGAAAAATTCGCGGTATCTCGTTTGGTTGGTGCGCCTCCGGGTTATGTTGGGTACGAAGAAGGCGGGCAGTTAACCGAAAAGGTACGTCGTAAGCCTTATGCAGTTGTATTGCTTGATGAGATTGAAAAAGCACATCCTGACGTATTTAATATACTGCTGCAGGTATTGGATGAAGGCCAGCTGACTGACTCATTGGGCCGTAAAGTTGATTTCAGGAATACCATTATAATCATGACTTCGAACATTGGCGCACGCCAGTTGAAAGACTTCGGGCAGGGTGTTGGTTTTACCACCAGCGCTAAAACAACACAGGCCGACGCACATTCAAGAGGCGTGATCGAAAACGCGCTGAAACGTGCTTTTGCACCGGAGTTTTTAAACCGTATTGATGACGTGATCGTATTTAACTCTTTGGGTAAGGAAGAAATATTCAAGATCATTGATATTGAACTTGCTTACTTGTTTAACAGGGTGCATATGCTGGGCTTTAAAATTGAGCTTACTTTGGCAGCCAAAGAGTTTATTGCCGATAAGGGTTATGATTCTCAATTCGGGGCACGCCCTTTAAAACGCGCCATTCAGAAATACCTGGAAGACCCGATCGCTGAAGAAATATTAAAAGGCGAACTTGGCGAAGGCGATACCATGGAAATTGATTTTGATAAAGAAACCGGCGAAATAAAAATTGTAGCAAAAAACAAAGGCGAAAGCAAAAAACCTGAAGAAGAGGAGCAGAAATAAAATTGCTGCTTAGATATTATAAAAAACCCGGCTTACGATGTATGGCGGGTTTTTTGTTTTTGTTAGAATTACGTGATAGGATTTTGTTAAATCTTCCGAAATTATTTCCCGGTTACTTTGGCGGTATTATCGATTGTTTTAGGCGGGCCAATGATTATGCTTCCTGTTCGAAAGCCCAAATTCCCATTCATATCGGTTCCTTCGATAATTATAGTATAAGTTGATGGTTTATCAGCTGCGTAAAACCACAGCTTGGCTTCACCGTTTACACCCGTTGTAATGTTAGGCTCCCAATCAATGGTGGAGCGTAAGTCCGGTAAATGCTTAATAGTATCTTTTACAGCATATTTTGGTTTGTAAAATTGCTTAGGCCAGCTAATGGCTAAAGGCTTGTACAAATACACGCCGGGTGCGTTATCTAAGTAAGGCCCGTGACCTGAACGGGTCGTAATTTCTATAAATGCATCGTCAAATACATGATATCTAAGTCCATATGTATCATTATATTTTAAAAAACTTACTTCTATTCCCTTTATATCTTCCGCATTATGCGATTCAAGGTAATAGTTGAGATTATTAATTGGAATTCGACTTACACCTGCCAATATTGATAGTATACTTGAATTTAACTCTATACCGTCAATAATAATCCAGACCCGTTTGCCATCAATTGTATACCAGAGTGTTGATTTAATGGCTTGTTCCCTAAACCCTTTAATATTCTCCTGGAATAATTGCAGCCAATTCTTTTTGCCGGCCTTTTCCATGTCTTTTTCATCTAATACCAAATCGGCGTTACCCGGCCCGTTCAGGTTTTGCGAGTCCTTTATTATTTTCTTTGCCGTTATTTTCACTTCTTTAAGCCTGTGCCCGCCTGCAGGTAAATAATCCCGCTGCTGTAAGAGGGCATTGTTTTTTGTGTAATTGATCATTGTAGTATCGCTATTTACATACCATGGCTCTATTAAAAGGGCATAGGGTTTTGTAAATTCCGGCGGTTTTATTTCATCTACAGTAATACCCACATTAAAGCTTTTCCCATTTTTGTTTACGGTCTTTAGCACAAATACTGGTGTGTCGACTTGGGGAAAATGATTAAAAGTGAATTTTCCATCCTTATCCGTAGTGGTGTCCATCAATATAGATGGGGACTTTGAGAACAAAAGCACGTCACTCCCTTTAACGGGCTTATTAAACACATTCAAAACACGGCCTTTCACAACAAACTCTTGTTCTGGCTGGTAGGCTATAAGAGATGGATTGAACACCTGTTTCCAGTCGTAACCAATCCATCCCTGGGTGAGCAAAAGGTTATCCAGTGCTCTCCATACTTCGTCAGTTTTTGATGAAAGGTAATAACGAGGTACTTCAACATACCCCTTCAGATCGGAGGTAAGCAATAAACGGGTTAGGATGTTCTCACTGTTTATGGTATCCTGTTTTACCTGGTTGCCATCCGTAACCGACAACGAGAAATTCCCCTCAACAGGATTGCCGGTATTATCGGTGACCTTTAGTTTTAGCGAAACACTATCACCCGCGTTATAACTTACTCTCTCCGGGATGAGCTGAATGTTCATACCCGTATGATCAACAAATACTATACGTTCGTTCAAAGGCTGACCTTTTACAGTCATCAGCGTAAAATGCACTATTCCGGTCGGAAATAATTGCTTGGTTATGTTTCTTTTTATAAAAAGGTTGTCGCGAAAATTCATCACAGCCGCATAGCAAATTATTCCCCTTGCCTTGCCAATTAATAAATAACTATCGCCTTGTCGTACAATGTCACTTGTGGCTTTAACAAATACCGCTAATGAATCGTCGGCCACCTGGTTTCGTACTTGTAAAACGATACCCGTACTTTTAACAGCCGGCAGGGGGTATTCTTTTATTAGCCCATCCGGAAAGGTCACTTTTGCAGTATAGTTTTCTTCTTCTTTCACAGGCAGGTCAAAGCTTCCCATACCGTTGTGCAACGATTTAAATTTTGTTACCTCTTTTTGATCACGGCCAATAATAATACCGGCAACATTAACTCCTTTCCCGTCCTCACCAATTGCCTTAAAGCCAATATGAGCGGGTAAACCGGCGATCAAATCGCCGCCTTCAGGTAAAAATTGTAAATCTGTATCTTTATAATCGTTTAACGCAATCGGGATAGTAACCTTTTTGTCACCCGCTGCGTTTTCAGCGTTAATTATTAAATTGTGTTCATTTTCAGAAAATTTTACGTTAAAATTCACCAGACCATTTTTGTCCGTCACAATTGTTTGCCTGTACAAATGTTTGTTTCCCGCGAAAATCTGTAACTGCAGCGGGGAATTCCCGGCGGGTACCCTGTCCAAATTGCAGAACTTCAATTTAATATTGGCTGTTCCGTCGGTATCAATTACCTGCTTGTTTACAAGCCAGTTTCTATCCCCGCTTCCGGCTACATAAAATGTTTTACTAAAAAGGTAGTCGTCTCCCCAATTACGCATCCAGTTGGTATAAGCCCGGAGCACATAGGTGCCGGGCGAAAAATTTATACCATCAAGGCTAATATTTCCCCAGCCAAGGCCGTTAACTACAGGGATACTTAAACGTTTTATGATTTTAGCGCTGTCATTTGCGATATCCAGGGACATAACCCTGCTTTTGTTCGAAGGTGTCAATGATGCCGCGTTAAACAAATAAGCTTTAAACCATATAGTGTCGCTGACGGCATAATAAGGTTTATCAAATTGCAACCAGGGTTTTTCCGAGGTGCTGAATTCCGTTAAACTATCCGACCTTTCTTTAAGCTTCAGCAATTCGGCTTTCAACGATGGCGTTCGATCGGAGAAAATACTGATCGCGTCGCCAAGAGCGGTTTTATGATCGCCTCCAATGGGATCGACAACTGAAAAGTCGTAGTCCACAGGCAGCAGGTCTGCTATCCGTTCTCTTGTCATAGCACCGGCAAGCGACAGACAGCTCGGATCAAGAAGGCAGCCATTTTTATCAAACAAAACATACGGAGCATTAAAATTGATGAGCGTTTTATGTAAATTCCCATTTGTCGAATAAACATCCTCCAGTTGCTCACTACCTCCGAAATGATGTTTCTTATCAAAATCCAGGTAAAGCGCCCCCCCATTACTAACCAGGGCATATGTGCCTTTATGATTGGTAAGTTTTATAAAATCCTCTTGTTTTAATGGTATGCGTTCAAGCGCCTGAAAATATTTTGGCAGGACTGATTTGTTTGTCCAGTAATTGAGTGAATCCCTGTATCGTCTGTTACCATTTTTCAATCGATTAAAGCGCTCAATTTTAGCATCGATAACCGAGTCGGCAGGACGCGCCCGGTTAAGTGTATTTTTTACCCGGCAAACCAAAAAACCTTCTTCATCCAGGTTATTACTCAACCCGGAACGTAAAAAATGCATCATTGAACCTTCATATGCTTCCCTGCGCTTCTTTTTCCAGCGGGCCTGTTGTGTGGCGTTCCCCTGCATTTCCCCGAACCATACATAACCCTCAAAAAAAACCTCTTGCTGGTTTTTAGCCCTTGTATCTTTCACAAAGTCGGTAAGGAGGTATTTAAGCTTGTAACCGAGTGCGTAATTTTCAATATTTAAAAAATCCTGCGCCGACGCTGTAAGAGTCCCGCTGGGCTCATCATAATTAAATTCGAGCACTTCAGGATTCATTATCCTACAAGCCGCGGCCAGTTTTGAAGTTCCTAAAAACTCTTCTTTAAACCATTTGAAATTTCTTTCCCATTCGGGGTCGCTCACAGGCTTTATCTTCACTTCATTTAAAACTATCGGTCGCGGAAAAATTTCGATATCATTTAAGTCAATATCTTTATTTTCAATGGTGAGGTGCTGACTATAAGTTTCAAAGCCCACCACGGAAACGACGATCTCGTATTCGCCGGGTCTTACATTTTGAAGGATAAAAGTACCGTCGGCTTTGGTTTTTCCACCTACCGTAGCGTTAGTTATAAACACGCTAACATTATCGAATGGGGTTTTTTCCGCTCCATTGAGAACACGCCCCTTGATGTCAAATGCCGCTTTTGACTGCTTTCGCTCCAGGAAAATATTGTTACCCATTTGCCGGTACCCTAGCATTGTGTTCTGAAGCAAAAGCTGTAGTGTTTGCTCTATTGTGCGTGTCGCCTCCGGTAAATTCAGGTGCTTAAGCTGCTCTATGTCAGCATTCCGATAGAAAAACCTGAAAACGGACTGCTGTTCTATCTCTTTTAGTGCAACGTCCAAACGCTCATCTTTCAGGCCTATGGTTACCTTATCCGTCGAAATGCTTTGCCCTTTGCCTGAAAAGGCAAAAATCTGTAAAATGATCACCAATAAAATCGTTACCGATAACCTGATTTGCATTTTTTTACGATTACTCTTATTATGACTATGGCATCAATTACATCCCCGTCCGTCAATCACAATGCTCCCATCGGCTTTGGTTTGAAAGGTCGCATCATTAAAGGCGCATATTACCTTCAACATCTTATCCAGATGATCTTCCTTTAATACAGAGCCCGTGAAGCGGCAACTTTTAACCTTGTCATTTGCAAAGCTGATCTTAACTTTGAATCGCTGTTCCAATTGCATTGCGGCCTCTGCAAAAGTGACATCTTCAAAATGGATATCGCTTTCCAGCCAGGCTATTGCCTTTTTAGCATCAACATCTTTTTTTATGTGCTGATGGTTAACTACATTAAAACTGATCTGCTGATTTGGGGTAATGATTCCTAATGGCTGATCTCCGTTGGCAACGCTTACTTTCCCGCGCGTCACAGTAACAATCACGGTATGCAGCATGTTATCCTCTTTAATATTGAAAGCCGTTCCCAAAACTGTGGTGATCACCTTGCCGGTGTGTATAATAAATGGTCTGGCAACATCATGCTGAATATCGAAATAGGCTTCGCCCGATAAATAAACCTCCCTTTTTTTAGCATTAAATACTTTGGGATACTTCAATGTGGATTCTGAATTTATCTGTATTTTACTCCCATCGGCCAAAACAATCTGTTTTTTTTGATTTACAGGAACATTTAACACCGTTGATTGTACAGGAGTCAATATACTTTGTAACGCAGGCCGCTCCAGGTAAACAGTAAATAATATAGCAATTGTCGCGGCGACCGCTGCTATGCCGCGCCATAAAATTCTTTGTGGTCGCATTGTAATTACTTTTGAATCATTAATAACCGTAGTCTCCTGAATTTTATTAAACAAGCCAGCCAGCCAGCGTTCTTTACTTGCTTTATCCAT